>Ga0210402_10000909_pt1 | contig 31724 bp, 31 predicted proteins | sample IncBWC7MmetaG_FD_161055 | JGI IMG/M metagenome (GOLD analysis project Ga0210402, IMG submission 161055) | Forest soil microbial communities from Barre Woods Harvard Forest LTER site, Petersham, Massachusetts, United States - Inc-BW-C-7-M | ecosystem: Environmental > Terrestrial > Soil >...
TCGCCCCAGGCATTCGACGTCACCCAGCCGCGCACGCGGATGATCTCCAGGTGGCCCTTGATGTGCGAGCGCAGCGACTCGACGCTGGTCACCACCAGCACCGGCCACGGCGGGCCGCCTTCCGCTCCCTCCGGTGGGGCGCCGCCCGGTTGCTGCGCGCCCTGCTGTTGTCCGGCCTGTCCGGCTGGTTGACCGTAGGCCGGCGGCTGTGCGGCTTGCGGGGCTGCCGCCGGGGGCCGGGCGCCGGCCGCCGGCGGTTGCTGTTGAGCCTGCGAGGGCGCGCTCAACAGGCAAGCGGAGAGGAGGGTGGCGAGAATGAAAAGTTTGGAGCGGGTCATGGCATCCTCGTTGACGGCGTTGAGAAACGACGCAGATCTACCCAGCTGTGGCCTACCAGTTGTGCCAACCGTTGCCCCAGTTGTGCCAGCCGCCGTTGCCCCAGCCGCCGTTGTGCCAGCCACCATTGCCCCATCCGCCGTTGCGCCAACCGCCGTTGCCCCACCAGGCAAGCCGCGTCGCGGGATCGACGGCGACGAACGGCTCGCCGTCCGTAACGTATTGCTCGAGCGCGCTGGAGATGTCGCCGCGAATCGCCTGCAGGCGGTCCTTCACCGAATCGGCTGCCTTGGCGGGCGGGGCGGTCGTCGCCGAGGCGCCGGCAGCGGCCAGGCTCATCGACAGGCCGGCGGCTCCCGATGGCAGCAGCTTGGCGAGGTTGCGCAGCGTTTGACGGCGCTCGGCCATGACGATCTCCCATCCAATTCGGAGCGACATGCTAATCGGAGTTTCGGGGCGGAGCTAACGATAGTTTCGAGACGTCCTGCACACGTTCACACGGTGCGCCAGCCGGGCTTCGACGGATCGACCAGCTTGTAGTTGACAGGTCCGATGCCGCAGATCGCGATGATGGCCGGCTCGTTGTGGCTGCGTATCACACCGTCGTAATGCGGTGTGCCGGCGACCCGGCGCACGAAGCTGCCGGCCGGCGCGGGCACGCACGAGGCAGGATCGAAATCGTTGCCGCTGTTGCACCACCACGTCCCCGACAAGACCATGCAGAAGCGGTCGCTGGTATAGGTGTGCGGCGCACTCATATAGCCCGGCCACCAGCGCACCAGCGTGTAGTAGAGGCCCGGCTCGGTCGGCGCACCCGTGAGCGCGCACGACTCCGAGCTGCGCGGCGGATTGTTGGGGTTGGGTTTCCAGGCGAGGTCGGCCGGAAGCTTGATGATGGTTTGCGCCGGATCGATCGGACTGGCCGATGCGCCCGAGGCGCCAAGCGAGAGGCTGAGCGGCAGCGCCGCCGTCATGACCGAGGCGAGAAGCAGGTCCCGCCGGGTTGCGTCGTGGTCCATGAAAGGATCTCCCGTGTTGGAACGCGCCGCAGGATCGCCCAGAAGATAGGCGACGGATAGGGGGAAGCGGGCGATGATCGGGCTGCCGAGGGAACGATGGTGAGTTTGACGACTTTTGCGCGCACAGCCGGGGCGCGGGTGTCCGAGCGGGCGAGTGCCGCGGTCTGGGGGCAGACGCGGCGCCTTTTCCGCATGCAGAGCCGGCTGCGATCCAACGAGCCCACCCAGATCTTCGTCTGCGCCGTGGCCGGCTCGGCCGTGGGCGCGCTGGTCGCCGGACTGCACTGGCTGGTCGATCTCCTGCATCAGGTGGGTTTCGCGGTCTCCGGCGATCACAGCCTCAGCACCGGCATCGGCGTCGACCCCGTGCGCATCATGATCGTTCCGGCCGTTGGCGGTCTCGTGCTCGGCCTGGGCGCGCTCATCATGCGGCGTTTCCGCTCGAACGAGGTCGTCGACCCGATCGAGGCCAATGCGCTGCATGGCGGGCGCATGTCGATGTGGGACAGCCTCCGGCTGGTGGTCGCCACCGTGGTTTCCAACGCCTCGGGCGTCGCCATCGGCATGGAGGCTGGCTACGCCCAGCTAGGCTCCGGTGTGTTCTCGAAGGTCGGGCAGTATTTCCGGCTGCGCCGCTCCGACTTGCGCATCTTTGTGGGCGCCGGCGCCGCCGCCGCCATCGCGGCGGCCTTCAACGCGCCGCTCGCCGGCGCCTTCTACGGCTACGAGCTGATCCTGGGCAGCTATGCGGTGCGGCCGCTGGCGCCGGTGGCGGCCGCGGCGCTCGCCGCCACCCTCACCCTGCGCGCGCTCATGGACCCGGCGCCGCTGTTCGGCGTCGGCGTCATCTACCACTTCAGCCAGTGGCTCTACCTGCTGTTCGCGCTGCTCGGCATCCTGGCCGCGGGCTTCAGCGTGCTGGCGATGCAGGCGGTGACCTGGTCGGAGCGCGGCCTGCGCCGCCTGCGGTTGCCGCAATGGCTGCGGCCTGCCATCGGTGGCCTGCTGGTGAGCGGCATTGCGCTCCTGGTGCCGCAAGTCCTGGGCAGCGGCCACGGCGCCATCCAGCTCGTGTTCGACGGCGACTTCACTTTGCCTTTGCTGCTGCTCCTGCTGGTCGCCAAGCTTCTCGCGTCGGCGATCTCGCTGGGCGCGGGCTTTCGCGGCGGCATGTTCAGCTCATCGCTGCTCCTGGGCTGCCTGTTCGGCGCGGCGTTCGCCGACGTCGCGACCTACTTCCTGCCCCACCTGGTCGAGCAGCATGCGACCCTGATGATGGTCGGTATGGGCTCGGTGGCGGCGGCCGTGATCGGCGCGCCGCTCACCATGGTATTTCTCGTGCTGGAAGGCACCGGCAACTTCCCGGTGACCGTGGGCGTGCTGGTGGGCGTGGTCTTCGCCTCGACGATCGTGCGTCTCACCTTCGGCTATTCCTTCTCGACCTGGCGCTTTCATCAGCGCGGCATCGGCATCCGCAGCCCGCACGATATCGGCTGGCTGGCCGACCTGACGGCGGGCCGGCTGATGCGTGCCGATCCCAAGGTCGTGCCGGAAACCATGCCGCTTGCCGAGCTGCGCGAGAAGTATCCGCCGGGCAGCGCCAAGCGCGTGTTCGTGGTGTCCGATGCCGGGGCCTTTACCGGTACGCTCGACATCGCGGCCTTCCATGACATCCCGTCGGAGGAAGAGCCCGACCGCCGGATCGCCGGCGATTTCGCCACCGATCCCGAGCTCTTCCTGCTGCCCTTCGAGAATGTGCGCACAGCGCTGCTGCGCTTCGAGGAAAAGGAGGTCGAGACGCTGCCGGTGCTGGCCTCGGGCAGTGACCGCGGGGTGGTGGGCTATCTCACCGAGCAATATGCGCTCAGGCGCTACAACCAGGAGCTGGAGCGCCGGCGCACCGCCGAGCTCGGAGAACGCGACCTGTTCTCGATCTCCGAGCCGCCGAGCTAGCTCACGCTACGGGAACTTACGCAGCCGTGCGCGGATGGCGATGGCCGATCACCAGCACGCAGGCCGTGCCGATGGCGGCCGTGAGGGCGATCGGCATCAGCGCCAGCGGGAAGCTGCCGGTCTCGGCCTGGATCCAGCCGATCAGGTAGTTGAAGAAGAAGCTGGACAGATTGCCGAGCGCGTTGATCTGCGCCAGGCCGGCCGCCGCCGATGCCGCACCCAGCCATTCCGAGCACAGTGCCCAGAACGGACCTTTGCTGGCGTAGGTGCCAGCGGCGATCAGCGCCAGCAGCGGGACCATGGCCCACAAGCTATGGATGGCGAAGAAGGTTGCCACCATGGCGAGCGCCATCCAGCCCAGCGGCAGGGCGTTGTGCCACACTCGCTCGCCGCTCTTGTCGGAGCTCTGGCCCCACAGGATCATCCAGATCGCGGCGACGCCGAACGGCACCGCCGTCACCAGGCCGGTCTGCCAGTTGGTGAGGCCGAACGACTTCACGAGCTGCGGCACCCAGAGCGCCAGCGACGTCGAGGCACCCGACGCGCCGGCATAGACCAGCGCCAGGATCAGCACGTACTTGTTGGAGATCACCCGCCACACAGATTCGTGGCTGATGCGCGGCGCACGCTGGCGTTCGCCGGCGAGCTTGGCCGACAGCCATTGGCGTTGCTCCGGCGCGAGCCACCTCGCATGCTCGGGCTGGTCGGTCAGCCAGGCGAAGGCGGCGATGCCCAGCAGCAGGGCGGGCGCTGCTTCGAGCAGGAAGATCCACTGCCAGCCGCCCAGCCCGAGGACGCCGTCCATATAGAGGATGGCGCCGGAGATCGGCGAGCCGACCAGGCCGGCCACCGGGATCGCCACCATGAAGATGCCGACGATGGTGGCGCGGTAGCGCGCCGGATACCAATAGGTGAAGTAGAGGATCACGCCGGGGAAGAAGCCGGCTTCGGCAACGCCCAGCAGGAAGCGCAACACCAGGAACGAGGTCGGCCCGCCGATCAGGGCGAAGGCCGCCGAGACGAGGCCCCAGCTGATCATGATGCGCGCGATCCAGGTGCGCGCGCCGAAGCGCTGCAGGGCGAGGTTGCTCGGCACTTCGAAGATGAAATAGCCGATGAAGAAGATCCCGGCGCCCAGGCCGTAGGTCTTGGGGTCGAGGCCGACCGCCTTGTTCATCTGCAGCGCTGCGAAGCCCACGTTCACGCGGTCGATATAAGCGATCAGGTAGGCGGTCAGCAGGAACGGCATCAGGCGCCATGACACGCGGCGCATCGTCGCCGCCTCGAGCTGTTGCTCGGGGCTAAGGGTAGGCATCTCGTTGTTTCCTCCGTTTTTATTGCCGGCAGCGTAACATCGGGCCGGCAGCGCCCCTAGGCGCCGCGCGAAGGGCTGCAATGCGTGTGCGGATCGCGCGAGGCCATACGCTGCTTGAAATAGTGTACGGCGCCGGGCGTCGATAGGTTTCGGACATGCCTGCTCATGAGCACCGCGACCACGCGCCTGGCCACAGCCATGGCCATGGTCACGCCCACAGCCACGGTCCGACGAACTACGACCGCGCTTTTGCGATCGGGATCGCCCTCAATGTCGGCTTCGTCGTCGTCGAGGCGGCATATGGCATCGCCGCCAACTCGCTCGCCCTATTGGCCGACGCCGGTCACAATCTGGGCGACGTTTTGGGTCTGGTGATGGCGTGGGGCGCGGCGACGCTGGTTCGGCGCCGCCCGACGGCACGCTATACCTACGGGCTGAAGCGCAGCTCGATCTTGGTTTCACTGGCGAATGCGGGGCTGCTGCTGCTGGCCGTCGGCGCCATCGTCTGGGAAGCGGTGCAACGCCTCGGCAAGCCGGAACCGGTGGCGGAGATAACGGTCATCTGGGTGGCATTGGTCGGCATCGCCATCAATGGCGCGACCGCGCTGCTCTTCATGTCGGGCCGCAAGTCCGACCTCAACATCAAAGGGGCCTTCCTGCATATGGCCGCCGATGCCGTGGTCTCGCTCGGGGTCGTGATCGCCGCACTCGCCATCATGGCGACCGGCTGGCTCTGGCTCGATCCGGCTGTCAGCCTGGTTATCGCCGTGGTCATAACGGTCGGAACCTGGTCGCTGCTCCGGGACTCGCTCACTCTGGCGCTCGATGCCGTGCCGGCGCACGTCGATCATCGCGAGGTTGATCGCTATCTTGCCGGGCTGCCGGGCGTCACCGACGTGCACGACCTGCACATTTGGGCGATGAGCACGACCGAAGTCGCGATGACGGTCCACTTGGTGCGCCCCGGCGCCACGCTCGACGACGGCCTGCTGGCCCGCGCGCGGCACGACTTGCAGGAGCGCTTCGGCGTCGGCCACGTGACGCTGCAGATCGAGACCGGCGATCCAGACCACCCCTGCAGCCTTGCGCCGGCCGAGGTCGTTTAGCGGAACGGCGCGGAACCGGCTCTGCGGAGCAACGTTTCGAGCGCAGCGAACGTTCACCGGGAAGATGTTTTGATGTTCCGCGGAGAGGAGTCATGGATGTGGTTCCCTGCGTAAAGCGCGCCATCTTGTTGTTGGCCACTATACTCGCCTTCGTAGGGCCGGGCGGCATGGCCTCGGCCGCCGTCCCACAGGGCGTATGGATGGTCGATGGCAAGGCCGCCTTGCAGATCTACGACTGCAACGGCCTGATGTGCGGCCGGCTGCGCTGGCTGGATGAGCCGCGCGATGTGCGAGGTGAGCCTAAGCATGACAAGAACAACCCTGATCCTGCGTTACGGCAGCGCGCATTGTGCGGTCTTACCCTGATTTGGGATTTGCGTCCCACCGGTCGCGATCGTTGGGAAGGCGGCCATTTCTACAATCCGGAAAGCGGCAAGACCTACAATGTCGTGACTGAGTACACGTCCCCCGATCAGCTCGTCGCCCACGTCTATGACGGGTTCGCGCTGATGGGCGAAACCAAGACGCTCCGCCGGGCTCGGCCCGGTACGTCGGACGGATGGTGCTGAACGGGCTCCATCAACTCAGGGCAGCTCGCGGCAGCCGAGATCGTCGACGGCGAGCACAGCGCGTGACCTAGCGACGAGCGGGATCGTTCAAGAAGACGGGCAGATCGGTAGCCGGGTTCTGGGCCGGCACCTGAAAGAACATCTCGGCGATCCAGCCACGATGATAGGTCGCATGGTTGACGACATGCAGCAGGATGGCGCCACGGCGCATCGTGCTTTCCTCGCCGCCGATGAACCGGAAGCGAACTTGCTCCTCGAGTGTTGCCTCCGACTGGGCCGCCGCCCAGTCGATATACCAGCCCGTGATCGCCTGCTGTGCCGCCCAGAGTTCGGCGAGGTCGGCGTGCAGGACCAAATTGCGCGCGGTGAAACCATGATCGCGTCCCTCGAGGTGCGCCTGCCACACGCGGTCGATCAGGTAGTTGTGATTCAAGGTGCCGAGCATGTTCTTGAACAAGGTCGGCCGCTCCTTGGTCGCCTTGCCGGGCGGCAACGCGGCAACGGCGGCGTAGGTAAGCTCGTCAGCCCATGCCCGGTATTGTGCGAATAGTCGCGCAGTGCCTGTGTCCATGATCGCCCTCTGACCTTTTTGTGCTCACACTCTTGCCGCTGCAATGGCTTGCGATCAAGGCAGGCGGGTGTGGCAAGGCCGACACGCTGCGGCAACGCGTTGGCGACCTCTTCCGGCAGTGTGGCAATTGCCACATTGAGGCGGCCGCGTCCGGGCTAGACCCCGATCTCGCTAACGAGGGGGGGCCCTCATGTGCAAAAATCGTGTATTGACGTTGTCCTTTGCAGCGCTGATCGCCGGCATCGTGAGCGTGGTGGCAAGCGGCCGTTCGCTCGCGAGCTCCGATCCGACGGCTGCGGCGGCAATCTGCATCGATGAAGGCGCGGATCGCGACCTCGACGAGTTCACCAAATGCTGGGTCGTCAACATGATGTCCGACGATCAGCGGCGCGTCGCCCAATGCATTGCCGCGAACAAGGGGCTGGGCGGCGCCGCTTTCTGCATGGGCGGGATGCAGCTCTCGCCTTTTGGGCTGCAGGTCGCGAAGTGCGCGCAGCGCCATAGCGGAGACGCGCGCGCCATCAGGGGCTGCGTCGGCCTGCCCATGCTGCCGCCGGAAGGCCAGCGGTTGGCGGCGTGCGTCGCCGTCAATCCGCAGAACTTCTGGGGAGCAACGCTCTGCGCCGGCGGGCACGAGCTCACGCCCGAGCAAACGGTCTTCGCGAACTGCGCCGTGGCCACCGGCCTGCAGCCGCGTGGCATGGTCGTTTGCATCGGCGGGCAGGTCACAATGGACGAACTGCAGAAGTGCCTGACCGTGATAGTCGCACGAGACAGATGCTTCGGCGACACCGACGACGTCACGCAAATTGCCTGCGAGGCCTGGCGGGGCATCGGCGCCGAGTCCGTCCCGAACCAGCCGCCGCAGATCTTTGGCGGCGCGAGCTCGGCCTTCCATCGTCCCGGCCGCTTGGCGGCCGGTCCGAATTCGGCCGTCGACAATCCGGGAGAACTCGCCGGCGGCCCCAATGCGGTCGCCCGAGATCCGGATCAGGTCCCGGACAGCAGGGCGTCGTTGTCCCCCAAGATCCTGGCGGCGCGCTTCTAGATTGACGTGACCCCGCGAGCCCGGGGAAGCTGTGGCGATGCTTGAAGGGGCGCTGCTGCCGGTCTGCTCGACGGTCGAGCCCGCGGTGCTGGCGCTCAACAACGCGCACGCCACGGAGCTAACTTGGCTTGATCGCGACCGGCTGACGCTCTTGCTTCGGCAGGCTTTCTACGCCCGCCGGATCGGCGAAGTCGACGGTTTTCTGCTGGCCTTCGACGAGAGCGCCGCGTACGACAGCCCGAATTACCTGTGGTTTCGCCAACGCTAGCGACGGTTCGTCTATCTAGCGACGGTTCGTCTATGTCGATCGGGTCGTCGTGGCGCCTCGGGCGCGAGGGCGGGGCTATGCCGGCCTGCTGTACGCCGATCTGTTCGACCGCGCCGGCCAGGCCGGACACGACATCGTCGTCTGTGAATTCAACCGCGATCCGCCGAACCTGGCTTCGGACGCCTTTCACGCCGCGCAAGGCTTTGCCGAAGTGGGCCAAGCCACGATCCATGAGGGCAGCAAGACGGTCCGTTATCTCGCCCGCGCGATCGAACGCTAGGCGGCGCAACCGCTCCGGTGCGCGGCCGTTGCCTGCGAGGGCAATTGACCAGGAGTTAACGAGATGAAGTACTTTCCTGTGATTGTCGCCCTGGCCGTCGTGGCCTCCCGTGGCCTCCGTGACGGCCTGCGAATACAAGGAGCAGAGGACCGTCCAACAGCCTGCGCCTGGCGCCGCAGCGGTGGTGGCGACGCCGGCGCCCGCCGGTTCTGTCGTTTATACCCCGCCGGCTCCGGCGACGACGACTGTCTACACCACGCGCTAAGAATTCGTGGCCGAGCGAAGCGAGGGCAGATCCCTCGCTTCGCTTTGAACGGCATCTCTTTTAGTATTTGATCTCCACGCTTCGATTGGCCGGCTCGCTTACGCCGTCGGCGATCGTGGGAAGCGGGTTGCCAGTCTTCGGCACGACGACGATCGAACGGGACGGAACGCCGTTGCGCACCAACTCGTCCTTCACCGCGGCCGCATAGTCGGCGCGACCGACCACGCGCACGAGGCCGGCGGACTTGTCCGCATCGACGGCCGCCCGGCGAATCGTTTCGTCGGCAACGCGCGAGAGATGGCTCGTGCCCTTGTCGAAGAAGACCACGTAGCCCGGCCGCGGATCGCTGGCGAAGGCCACCTCTGTCGACTGGGCCATCGGTGCCTGCAACGGCGCCGCGACGAGGCCGCCCAGCAGGATGGCGCCGATGTGCAATTTCTTCATGCTATGTCTCCTTTGGCTTGGTGCAGGATAAACGCCAAAGTTGCCGCCGAGGTTACCTGGAGAATGGGGGACGCTGCCCCGCGGTCGCCACATTGTCGCCGCTTCACGCCATGGTTGGGCGGTCCACGGTCAGGCGTCGAACCGATGGCGCTTGATCGCTTCTTCGTTCCAGGCGATTCCGCTGCCGGGCCGATCGGGAATGATGAGATGGCCGGCCTCGAGCTTGAACGGCTCGGCCAGGATGGGATCCGCCCAGTCCTGCCACTCGAGCCAGTGCGCCGTTTCGGTGACCCGCATGAGATGTGCCGAGATTTCCGGGTAGAGGTGGGTCGACATCTCGATGCCGGCCGCACCGGCGATGGCGGCGGCGCGCAGCCAGCCCGTCACGCCGCCGATCCGCATAAGGTCCGGCATCATGTATTTGCCGGCGCCGGCCTCGACCGCCTGGAATAGCGCGCGCGGGCCGTAGAAGTTCTCGCCGAGTTGGATGGGCGTCTTGAGCGCGCGCGTCAGCTGGCTGTAGCCGGCGATATTGTCGTAGGTAATCGGCTCCTCGAGCCAGTAGAGACCTTGGTCGTCGAGGGCGTGGCAGCGATGCAGCGCGTCGCCCAGGCTGAGGCCCTGATTGAAATCCACCATCAGCTTGACGTCCGCACCGACCGCCTCGCGCACGACGCGGATCGCCTCGATGTCGTCGGCCAGGCGCTCGCGCCCGAGACGGAGCTTCAGCCCTTTGAAGCCGCCCTCGGCCACGAGGTCGGCTGCTTCCCGTCCCAGCTTGTCGAGTGCGATTAGCCACAGGCCGTTGCTGTTGTAGGCCTGCACCGGGGCGGGCGATCCGCCGAGCAGACGGACGAGCGGCAGGTCGGCCGCCTTGGCCAGCGCATCCCACACCGCCATGTCGAGGCCGGCAACCGCGATCAGCGATATGCCTTCGAGGCCGACCAGGCCGAGCGAGGCGCGGCCGGCGCGGAAGGCGTCAAACGGCGCGATCGGCTTGTCTCTCGCCGCCTCCGCGAGGTCGCGGATCGCGGGGACGATGTACTTTATCGATTGCTTCAGATAGGGCTCGAGGTAGCTCCGGCCGACGATGCCCTCATGGGTGTAGAGATCGATCAGCGCCATGGGCCACTGATCGAACAGCCCGACTTTGGAGACCACCGGCCGCTTGAGCGGCAGCAGGACGGCGCGGACGTCGACGCTCCTCAGCGTCAGCTTGGTGGTCGGCATGGCGTGCTCCCGGATACGTTTGCTACGCCAGGGCCGCGACAGTAAGCAACATCAGGACGCCAGCCGCGATGCAGCGGATCATGTGACAGGATATAAGGTATCCTGCCGCGTCGAGATCGTCATCCGCTAGGACGGGGCGCCCCGACCGCGCTGACCAACCGGGAAATCTCGGATAAGGTCGGTGCGCATGGACAATCAGGCGCCTCAGTCGACGGTTCTGGGCGACACCATTCTCGAATGGCTGTCCAACGAAGCGCTGCAGGATTCCGAACCGGGGGCGCTCTATGGCGAGCTGTGCCAGCGTCTGCGCGGTGTCGGCCTGCCGATCCTGCGCGGCCAGGTCGCCTTCCGGATCCTCCACCCGCTCTACGACGCCAGCGCCGTGAGCTGGGACGCCGAGCGGGGCGCCGTGATCGAGCTCTACAGGCCCGGCGACCGTACCGGACACGAGCGATTCAAGCGCAGCCCGCTCGGCCATGCGCTGGCCCATCGCCTGCCCATCCTGCGGCGCCGGCTGACCGGCGAGACGGCGCTCCTCGACTTCGAGTCTCTCGAGGAGATGCGGGCGTCGGGCGGCACCGACTATGTCGTGTTCGTGGTGGGCTTCGACCGCGCGTCGCAGAACGGCATCCTCTGTTCCTGGCTCGGCGGTCGGCCCGCCGGCTTCACCGACGGCGAGATCGCCGAGCTTCAGCGCGTCACCCGCGAGCTCGCCATTGCGCTCAAATCCAAGCTCGAGCGCAGCGTCGCTCAGAATGTCGCCCACGCCTATCTCGGCAAGCGCGCCGGCCAGGCGGTGCTGAATGGCCTGATCCGGCGCGGCGACGGCGAGAAGATCACGGCGGCGCTGTGGTACAGCGATCTGCGCCAGTCGACGGCGCTCGCCGACCGCCTGCCCGCCGAGGCCTTCCTCCACCTGCTCGGGCGCTACTTCGAGATGACGGCGTCGGCGGTACTCGATCACGGCGGCGAGGTTGTTTCGCTGCTGGGCGATGCGGTGCTCGGCTTGTTCCGTATTGAAGGCGCGCCGGACGAGGCGTGCGGCCGCGCGCTCGCCGCGGCTCACGAAGCGCGCCGGCGCCTCGGCGCGTCGCAGTCGTCGGCGGACGGGCCGCTCGACTTCGGCATCTCGCTCCATCTCGGCCAGGTCATCTACGGCAATGTCGGCGTACCCGAGCGCCTGCAGTTCACCCTGGTCGGCTCTGCGGTCAACGAGGTCGTGCGGGTCCAGGACCTGACCAAGCAGCTCGGCTACCCGCTGCTCGCCACCGCGCCCTTCGCCCGGGTCACGGCGGGCGCCTGGCATCCGCTCGGCGAGCATCTGCTGCGCGGGTTCGAGACGCCGATGCCGATCCTGACCATGATGCAGTAGACCGAAAAGGCGGAGAAAAACGTAGATGCCGCCTCCCGAGCTCGCCCTGCGCTCCGGAACGGTCGCGATTCTCCTGCTGACGGGCATCGTCATCCTGCGCGATCGGCGGCACCGGGAGACGGGGCCGTACGGCGGGCTGCTGGCGCTCAGCGTCGCTGCCGATTCGATCGTGACGATCGTGGGCCACCCATTGCCCGCCTGGCTGTGGCCGCTGCAACTGATTGCGGTGGGCACGGCCGCGCTGTTGTGGATCTGGACGGGCGCGGTGTTCGTCGACGACTACCGTCCCTCGTGGCGCGATGCCGTGGCCTGGGCGGTGCTGCCCGCCATTGACGCGTGCGGCCTCTATGCTTGGCGGCCCTGGATGGGGACGGTGGTGAGGGCGCTGGCCCTGCTGTTCGTCCTGCTGGCCGCCTGGCGCATCGTGGCGGGCCTGCGTGGCGATCTTGTGGAACGCCGCCGCCGCCTGCGCCCGCTGCTGGCGACCCTGGCCGTACTCTATGCCGGCGGCATTCTCCTCGTGAACATGCTGGGCGACGCAGGACCCATGGGCGCCTCCGGGCGGATCGTCGACGCCGCCCTATTGGCGGCGCTTGCGGCGGCGTTTGCCCTGTTCACGCTGCGGGGCGATCGCTCGCTGTTCGCGCCGCGAGCCGCCGACGCAAGCGGGCCGGATCCGGACGAGGGGCCCGAACCGTCCGCCGCCGCGCGCGATCAGGAAGACGCCGTGCTGGCGCGGCTGCGCCGGCTCATGGAGGAGGACAAGATCTATCGCCGGGAAGGCTTTGGCGTCGCCGCGCTGGTCGCGGCCCTGGACGTGCCCGAATACCGCCTGCGCCGGCTGATCAACCAGCGGCTCGGCCACCGCAATTTCAGCAGCTTCGTCAATGGCTACCGGCTGGCCGAAGCGACGGCGGCGCTCGCCGATCCCGCCCAGGCGGACGTGCCCATCCTGACCATCGCCCTCGATACCGGCTTCCAGTCCATCGGACCCTTCAACCGGGCTTTCAAGGCGCAGACCGGCATGACGCCGACGGCCTATCGCAAACAGGCCGATTCCCGCACGCAGGGGCCGATTCGGGGAATCGGCCAGTCCGATACCGAAATCGGCAAGACCTGACGGAGGCCGCACCGCACTCTCGGCGCGTCGTTGCCGCTCCGAAAGGGATTCCCATGACCTTGTCCACCGTCCTCGCCTGGGCGCTGCCCGTCGTGATCGTCCTGGCCACCCTCGAAGGCCTGATCCTGACCTTCGTCGCCCGGCGCGCCTATGACTGGCGGTCGTGGGCAGCCTCGGCGACGGATGCTCTGGTGCGGGAATATCTCGTTTACGCCTTTGTGACCGTGAGCTTGGTCGGCCCGCTGATCGACCTGGCCTGGCAGCATCGTCTGACCACCGTCCCGCTGAACGGCTTCGCCAGTTTCGCCGTCCTCTTCCTGGGGCAGGAGTTTTGCTATTACTGGTACCACCGCGCCGCCCACCGGGTGCGCTGGTTCTGGGCGACACATGCCGTGCATCATTCGCCCAACGAGTTCAACCTGGGAATCGCCTATCGCTTCGGCTGGACCGGCCGGCTGGCGGGCAATGCCGTTTTCTACGTGCCGATGATCTGGCTCGGCTTTCCGCCCAAGGCGGTGTTCGCCGCCCTGGCGCTCAATCTGCTCTATCAGTTCTGGCTGCATACCGAGTGGGTGCCGAAGCTGGGCTGGCTGGAATATGTCCTCAACACGCCCTCGCACCATCGCGTTCATCACGCCTCGAACGCCGACTATATCGACAGGAACTACGGCGGCGTGCTGATCGTGTTCGACCGCCTGTTCGGCACCTTCGCCGCCGAACGGGACGACCTGCCGTGCCGCTACGGGCTGGTGACGCCGCTCATCTCGCACAACCCGATCAGGATCGCCTTCCACGAGTGGCTCAAGATGGCGAAGGACCTGGCGGGCGCGCGCACGGCCCGCGAGGCGATCGGCTACCTGTTCGGCCCGCCGGCCTGGCGGCCTGACAGGCCAGGCGCGATCGCCGCGAGTGATGAGAACGTCGCACCGGGGATAGGCGTGCCGCGAACTGGATAGGGGCGGCTGAAGGCACGACCTACCTTCGATTTGCAGGCCCGCGCCGGTCTTCCGACCACGCGCCGACCGGCAAATACGCGGTGCCTGGACAATGAACAAGATGACGGCCGCCTCCGCGACGCTGGACAGCCGCGCGGCTTGGGTGGTGGCCACAGCAGCCCTCGTCATCCTGTCGATCGCCTACGGCGCGCCGTTGCTGGCGGCGGTGGCGCTGAAGCCGATTGCCGCCGAGTTCGGCACCGCGCGCGCCGCGGTCGCCGCCGCCCCGTCCTTTGCCTTCGTCGGCGCGGCCTTCGGCGGCATCGCGGCGGGCTGGCTGACCGGTTGGCTCGGCATCCGCCGGATCGTGCTGTTCGGGGCGGTGATGCTGGCCGCCGGCCTCGTCCTCTCCGCCTCCGGCGGGCTCTTCCAGCTCTATGCCGGACACGGCGTGCTGATGGGCCTGTTCGGCACCTCCTGCATGTTCTCGCCGATCATGACCTATGTCAGCCGCTGGTTCGATCGCAGCCGCGGCGCGGCGGTCGCCATGATCTCCTCGGGTCAATCGCTGGCGGGTGCTTTCTGGCCGATCGTCTTCCAGGCCGGCATCACCGAGTTCGGCTGGCGCCGGACCATGCTGGTGTTCGGGCTGTTCGTCGGCGCCACGATCCCGGTGCTGGCGGCGATCTTCCTGCGCCCGCCGCCGCAGCCGCTTTCGTCGAAGGCTGGCGGCGGACAGGATCCGAAAGCGGGCGCGCCCGTCCTCGGACTGTCGCCCAACCTCGCCATGATCATCCTGTCGGTGGCGATCTTCTGTTGCTGCGTGCCCATGGCCATGCCGTCGCAGCATATCGTGGCCTTCTGCGGCGACCTGGGATTCGCCTCGCAGATCGGCGCCGCCATGTTGTCGGTGCTGCTCGGCAGCGCTTTCGTGGCGCGCCAGTTCTGGGGGTGGGTCGCCGACCGGATCGGTGGCCTGCAGACGCTGCTGTGGAGTTCCATCGCCCAGGCGACGGCCTTGAGCGGCTTCCTGCTGACCAAGGACGAGGCCGGCTTGTTCGTGGTTTCCGCAGCTTTCGGTCTGGGCTTCTCCGGTCTGTTGCCGGCCTACGTGATCGCGATCCGCGAGTACTATCCGGTGAAGGAGGCGAACTGGCGGGTGCCGACGATCTATTTTGCGGGTTTCCTGGGCATGGCGGCGGGCGGCTGGGGCGCCGGCGCCCTCTATGATCATTTCGGCTATTACCTGCCGGCCTTCGCCGTCGGCATCGGCTTCAATATCGTCAACCTCGTCATCCTCCTCGCCCTGGTCTTTCGCCAGCGCGACAAACGCTTGCGCGCGGCGATGGCTTGACGGTTGGCGGCCCACATCTGCAGGCCGGCCTTCATCCCGATCGTGTCAGGAGAGAGGCAGATGGCGCACTTATAAAGGTGGCTATGTGGTCGGGGTAAGACTACACAGCGCCTTCTTTTCAGCTTCACCGTCGGTAGGGCCAGACTTCAAGGCGCTTGATCCGGCAATATCGGGGATCACGACCATGAAAAAGCTTCTGCTGGCCACCACCGCGGCGCTGATTGCGCTGCCGGCCCTGGCGCAAGCCCAGACGACGCCCAATCCCGGCATTTATATCGGCGGCGAGGGCGGTCTGAACTGGATGTTCAACACCACCGCCAACGTGCCCGGCTTCGGCGGCGCCGCGAACATCTATCCCGCCATGGGTTGGGCGGCGGGCGGCATGATCGGCTACGACTTCGTCGGGCCCCGGGTCGAGCTGGAAGGCATCTTTCGCCAAAATCAGGCGACCTTGCAGGCCGCTCCTGTCGGCTTCCAGCAATTCACTGCGGGCGCCAACATCAATCAGACGGCCATCATGGCCAACGTGATGTACGACTTTCGCATGGGCTGGCCGATCGTTCCCTACATCGGCGCCGGCGCCGGCATTGCCTTCGTCAATGCGTCCGCCCTGGGCGGCAGCACGTCGAGCACGCAGTTCGCCTATCAGGGCATCATCGGCGTGGGCTACGAAATCGACCAGAATTGGCGCGTCAACATCGACGGCCGCTACTTCGGCACGACCAACCCGACCATCAACAATCCCTTCATCGGCGGCGTCACCTACAACAACAACAACATCACCCTGATGGCGAGCCTGCAGTACAAGTTCGGCGCGCCCTCCGTGGCGCCCCCACCGCCGCCGCCGCCATCGGTCGCGCCGCCGTCCTTCATGGTGTTCTTCGACTGGGATCGCTCGAACCTCTCGCAGCAGGCGCTGACCACGATCCAGCAGGCGGCGAATGCCTTCAAGACGAAGGGTAACGCGCGCATCACGGCGACCGGCCACACCGACACGTCCGGCCCGGAGAGCTACAACATGGCGCTGTCGTTGCGTCGTGCCAATGCGGTCAAGGACGCACTGGTGCGCGACGGCGTGCCGGCACAGGCGATCACGGTGGTCGGCATGGGCGAGAAGGGCCTGCTGGTGCAGACCGCCGACGGCGTGCGCGAGCCGCAGAACCGCAGGGTCGAGATCGTCATCCAGTAAGGCTGCAGACAGCTCGAGTAAAAGGCGGCCTGCGGGCCGCCTTTTTTGTTCGCGCTACCCCTTCACCGCCCCCGCCGTCAGGCCGGAGACATAGTGCTCGACGAAGAACGAGTAGATGATGGCGACGGGAATCGATCCCAGCAGGGCCGCCGCCATCAGCTGGCCCCAGTAGAAGACGTCGCCCTTCACCAGCTCGGCGATGGCGCCCACCGGCACCGTGCGCACCTCGGTCTTGGTCAGGAAGATCAGCGCGTAGAGGAACTCGTTCTGCGACAGGGTGAAGGCGAAGATGCCGGCCGAGATGAAGCCTGGGCCGCACATCGGCAGGACGATCTTGACCAGGGTCTGCAGCCGGCTGGCGCCGTCGATGCGGGCGGCGTCCTCGAGCTCGAGCGGCACGGTGCGGAAGTAGCCCATCAGCAGCCAGGCGCAGAACGGCACCAGCAGGGTCGGGTAGGTCAGGATCACGGCGGTCAGTGTGTCGCCCAGGCCGAGCCGGTTGATCAGGTCGGCCAGCGGCACGAACAGGAGCGGCTGCGGCACCAGATAGGTCGCGGCGACGGCGAAGGAAACCAGTGTCGCGCCGGCGAAGCGCAGGCGCGCCAGCGGATAGGCCAGCATGGCGCCCAGCACCAGCGAGATCGCCGTCGACGTCACCGCCACCAGCAACGTGTTCCAGGTCCACAGCAGGAAGCTGGTTTCGGTCAGCAGGTCGACATAGTGCTTCAGCGTCGGCTGATGCACGATCAGCGGCATGATCTTGCGGTTATAGAGCTCCTGGTTCGATTTCAGCGAGGTGATCGCCATCCAGTAGAACGGGAACAGCGCGAAGAACAACGACGCGCCGAGCGGCAGCCACAACGTCAGCAGGCGCGTCTGCCAGCCACGGCGCTCGACCGTCATGACTTGGCCGGCCGCAGGTAGATCGCCATGGCGAGGATGATCAGCGCCAGCGGCGGCACCATGGAAAGCGCGATCGAGGCGCCCTGGCCGAACTGGCCGGCGCCCATGGCGACGTCGAAGGCGTAGGTGGCGAAGACATGGGTGGCGTTGGCTGGCCCGCCGCGGGTCAGCACGTAGATCAGCTGGAAGTCGGAGAAGGTGAAGATCACCGAGAACATGGTGACGATGAAGATGATCGGCTTCAGGAGCGGCAGGGTGACGTAGCGGAAGCGGCCCCAGCGGCCTGCGCCGTCGATGGTCGCCGCCTCGTAGAGCTCGAGCGGGATCGTCTGCAGGCCGGCCAGCAGGGTGATGGCGTAGAACGGCAGGCCGCGCCAGGTGTTGACCATGATCAGCGAGAACATCGCCAGGTACGGATTGCCGAGCCAGCTCGGGCCGGGATTGGCGAGGCCGGTCGCCATCAGCGCCCAGTTGACCACGCTGAAGGCGGGGTCGAGGATCCACTGCCAGGCGATGGTCGACAGCACGGTCGGCACGATGAACGGCAGCAGCAAGAGCGCGCGCGTCAGGTTCTTGAAGCGGAAGTCCTGGTTCATCACCAGGGCGAGCCCCAGGCCGCCCACCATCTTCAGGAGCGTCGCCGCCGTGGTGTAGACGAAGGTGTTGGCCACCACCTGCCAGAACACCGGGTTGTGCCAATCGGCGATGAAATTGTCCAAGCCGACGAACACGCCCGGCTTCGCCACCTGCCGGTCCTGCAGGCTGATCCAGATGCCGTAGAAGAAGGGATAGCCGACCAGCGCCACCAGGAAGATGACCGGCGGCGCCACCATCAGCCAGCCGAACGCGCCCTCGCGCTCGAGCCAGCGTCCGAACGAGAGGGCGGAGCGCCGGCTGACCGCCGCCGGCGCGAGGACAGCCGTCATCCGCCTAGGTCGCCCTGTAGATCTGCTTGAGCTGCCCCTGGGCGTCGGCGATCACCTCCTTGGTGGATTTGCCGGCGCAGGCCTTGGCGAACATGTCGATGACGACGAACTTGGCGATGGTCTCCGACTGCGCCCGGCTGAGCGGCGCCGGCCAGCCCGGCAGATGCGCGGTCTTGAGCGCGTCGCGGTACGGCAGGTTGCGCGGCTCGACCTTCCACATCGGCGCGTCGTCGTAGGCGTGCAGGAACGGCTGGTAGTAGGTGACCGCGATGTCGTACCAGGCGCCGGCCTGCGGCGGCGCCATCAGCCAGCGCAGGAAGTCCTTGGCCGCCTTGGGATCCGGGGTATGCGCGAACACCGAATGGCAGAGCGGGTTCAGCATGTGGAAGCGGCCTTTCGGTCCCTTCGGATTCTCCGACTGGTCGGTCACCTTGGCGATTTCCGGAAAGTCCTTCTTGGCCGACCACAGGATCGATTCGGCGTTGTTGGTGCAGGAGATCTGCTCCGACAGGAACGCCTTGTTGTTGCTGACGTCGGTCCAGCCCAGGCAGTCCTCGAACATGGTCTCCTTGAAGAACTTGCGGCAGAAGTCGATCGCCCGCGCGGTCTCGTCGGAATCGATCACGATGGTCTTGCCGTCGGCGTCGACCTCGCGGCCGCCGTAGGACCACAGCAGCGGATAGAGCCAGCCGTGATTGTCGCCGAAGCCGTGGCCCAGCTCGAAGCCGAACGGGTGGCCGGCCTTCTTCAGCTTGATGCCGGCCTCCAGGAGCTCGTCCCAGGTATCCGGGAACTTGTCGTAGCCGGCCTCCTTGAACCAGTCGGTGCGCCAGTTCATCAGCTGGCCGATGTTGCCGAACGGGATCGCCTTCCACTTGCCGTTGACCACCACCGCTTCCTGCGCCGATTCGTACCAGCCGCCGCTTTCCTTGCCGATCTCCGCCGCGATGTCGCTCACGTCGACGAACTTGTCGTCGAACAGGAAGGCCCAGTTGAAGCCGATCGCGGTCAGGTCGGGGCCGCTCGCATTTTCCGCCGCCGTGGTGACGCGGGTCAGCAGGCTGCCGACGCTCACCACCTCGTAGTCCACCTTGATGCCCGTCAGCTTCTCGTAGGCCGGCGCGAAGGTGCTTTTCACATAGGCGTCGTAGGGCGGGATGAACGAGCTTTCGTGCATCAGCGTGAGCTTCTTGGGCGCGGCCTGTCCCGGGCCGCCGCCCAGCAGCGTGCCGACGCCGGCCAGTGCGGAAATCTTGAGCACGTCACGACGTGAGCTTGAACGGGCGATCCCAGCCATCGCGTTACCCCTTCCTGTATGCGGCCAGGTTTACGCGTACGCGAGCGCCCTTGTTTCGGCGCGATCAGGCCGTTGGCAAAAGCTTAGGGAGCCGGTTCCGGCGAGTCAACGCCAGGGCCCCCAAAGGCACCGGCGTCGAGCGATCTTGCGACGAACGCTCGCGCCCTCGAACTTCACGCCGAAGCCCAGCACGGTACCCGCCATCGCCTAAATTGGGTCGGAGGCGATTCTGAGCTGCGCGATCTTCGACGCCATGTCGCAGCGCTCGACCAGCTTGGGGTCGCCCCCGATCACCTCAAACTCGGTATGCTCGCCCTCGCGCCAGAAGCGGATATCCATCCTGTGCTTGCCGATGCGGAGGTCCTGCACCGTCAGGTCGGGCAGCCATCCGGGCAGCAACGGGTCGACATACAGCTTGTTGCGCGGCGCATCCGGCAGGAAACCCAGCAGCGCCTGAGTCAGCATGAAGCTCGAGCCCGCCGCCCAGGCTTGTGGCACGTTGGCCCCGATATATTGCACGGGGAAGTTGGTCTCGTCGCGCTGGAACGCGGTGTACAGCTCCGGCAATTGGTTGGCCGGGAAATGGCCGGCTGCTCGGCTGATGTCGTGCGCGATGCGCGCCGCCTCGGCGCCAAAGCCGTAGAACTTGAAGCCGGCCGCGATGATGGCGTTGTCGTGCGGCCACACCGAACCCGTCTGATAGTTATAAGGATTGAAGGCGGGATGATCCGCCGACAGGGTGCGGATCCCCCATCCCGTCCACATGTCCGGCGCCACGAGGCGTTCCACGACTTTCTTGGCCCGCTCGGCGGGCACGATGCCGGACCACAGGCAGTGCCCGGCATTGGAGGCAACTGTCAGGACCTTCTTCTTGTCGCCGTCGAGCGCATAGGCGTAGAAGCCGAGCTCTTCGTCCCAGAAGGCTTCGTTGAACCGATCGAACAGGGCGGCTGCTTTCGCGCGCAGCGCCTGTGCGCGGTCCGGCTTTCCCAGGGCATCGAACACTTCCGCCATTCGGATCCAGGCACTGTAGACATAACCCTGAAGCTCGCAGAGCGCCTTGGGGCCTTTCACGAGGGAGCCGTCGGGATAGACGACGGAATCACCCGAATCCTTCCAGCCCATGTTCTCGTAACCGACCGGCGAGCGTGTCTGGTATTCCTGGAAGCCGTCGCCGTCGCGATCGCCATACTTGTCGATCCATGACAGGCATCCTTCCGCGGTTTCGAGATGCCGCTGCAAGAGGGCCCGCTCGCCGGTGGCCCGCCAGGCGGCATGCAGGGTGATCAGGTAGAGCGGTGTCGCGTCCGCGGTGCCGTAGTAGGGCGTGTGCGGGATCAGCTTGAAATGCGCCAGTTCGCCGTATCGCATCTCATGCAGGATCTTGCCGGGCTCGGCATCGCGGTAGGCGTCGTCATCGCGCGCCTGCAGGGAGCCGAGGATCTCCAGGGCGCCGGAGGCAAACTCCGGATAGACCAGAATGTTCTGCAGCGAGACGATCAGGCTGTCGCGTCCAAAGGGCGCCACGAACCACGGCAGTCCGGCGGCCGGCAGGAAGACCATGTGATCCGTGCCCGGGATCGGCAGGCGCAGCGCCGCCATATCCTCGAGCGCCTGGCGGAACAGGCGGTAGAACTCCTCGTTGCTGGTCTGGATCTTGACGACTCTCTGCAGCCAGTCGGCCATCGACTCGGCGTGGTGCGAGGTGTGGCTGAGGCCGATGCAGTCCGTCGGAGGCGCGAAATTCTGGTCGCCATCAGTCAGCGTATACAGCAGGCAGCAGTGCCATGCCTCGCCGGGCTCGAGGGCCACCTCGAAACTCAAGCGGCCGTTGGCGTAGACGGCCTTGGTCGACGCGTTCGCCACGGCGTATCGGACGGCGCGCCTGAAGTCCTTGTTCCCGTAGGTCGTATTGAGATGCTGCAGCGACGGGGACCACTCGGTGTTGATTCGGCCGCGGCGCACGATGCGGCCCGATTTCACTTCGAAAATATCCGCGAAGTCGCAGCGCAGGGCGATCTCCAGCTGGAACCTCACCGGCTTCATGCTGTCGTTGGTCAGGTCGAGGTCTTCATGCATGCCGCCGCTGATCGATCGTCCGATGACGAGGCCCAGCGTGCGTGCCGGGATGACGCCGCTTTCGCTCTCTATGGTCGGATTGCTGAGGAAAATGCGGGAGGCGTAGTGGCTGATGGCGCCGCCGCTCAGCGGTTGCCAGGGCACGCCGTTGGCATAGATCGTCCAGTCGCTGACCATCCTTGTATCGAAGAAGTAGAGTCCCTTCTCGCTCGGCCACTTGATCTGTCCATCCTCCTCGGTGATCAGCACCGTTTGGCCCTGATGGATGGAGATCTGCGGGGGCCCGACCTGTACCCTGAACGCCATAGGAGTCTCCCCTGTTTGGCCGCGCGCCCTCTGCGCTCGCCGGCGTCGCCGGACCGCCGCCTGTCGTCCGGCCCGGCACGGCCCGCTACGCAGGCCGGACCGGGTCTTTCGTCTCCGGCATGAGAGCCCACACGATAGCAAATGCCACGCACCCGACGAGGGTCATGACAAGGAAGCCGCCGGCGCGGCCAAGCGTCTCGGCGATCAGGCCGAACAGTATGGTGCTGATCGAAGCGCCGATCCCGGACACGGCGCCCACCAGACCTTGGGCCAGATTGAACCGGCCGGTGCCTTGGGTGAGGTCGGCAATCACCAGGGCCTGCAGGACGCCCAGCACGGCCCCGCTGACCCCGTCGAGAATTTGCACCCCGACGAGAAGCACCGGGTCGGTGATCGCGCTGAACAGCAGGGCGCGGATCGGCAAGGCGGCGAACCCGATCAGCAGCAGCGGGCGGCGCCCCCAGGCCTTGGCCTGCCGGCCCGTCCACGGCGCCCACAGGGCGACGATGATTTGCGGCACGATGACCAGGCCGGACAGGACGAGGGCGGAGCTGCTTCCCTCGCTGTGGCCGAGGGCTCCGCCCATCAACGGCAATATCGAGGCATCGACGAGCTGAAACAGGAACAGGCAACCGGCGAAGATCAGCAGGGAATGGTTCTGCCACAGGGCTCGCAGGAGGACCCGCGGAGGCTGCGTGAGGTCGTGGTGATCGGGTGCGCCGCAGGAGCGCCCGAAGTGGATGTCGCTCGCGCGGATGCTCGCGATGGCGAGCAGCGCCGGCAGCACGAACAAGGCGGTCGTCAGCAGGATATCGCGGTTCGACAGGTAATATCCCAGCACGCCGAAAAGTCCCGCCGCGGCCAGGCTGCCGGTCGACTTGAAGCGCTGGTTGCGCCCGAGTTGTTCCGCCAGCAGGTGGTGGCCGACCAGGCCGAGGCTTATCGAGGCGATTCCCGGTCCGAGAAATCCGCCGGTGATGGCCTGAAACATCAGGGCTGCCGAGACCGGCACGAACTGCGGCCACAGGGCGATGATGAGCGCGCTCAGGCCCACCATGATGGTGCCGACCGCGACCAGGAGTCTCTTCGATCGGGCGGCATCGAGAAGCGCGCCGCCCGGCAACTGGGCCAGCAGCCCGGCAACGCCGCCGGCGCTCAGCACAAGGCCGATGCTCTCTTGCGACCAGCCCTCGGCCCCGAGAACCAGGGCGACGAACGGCCCGAAGCCGGCCAGCGAGGCAGCCACGAAGAAATTGACGCCGTCGAGGGCATGCAGGCTCCGACCCGACGGCGCGGTGCTCGCGTCGAACGATTGTGCCGGGGCGACCGTCAAGCCGATGTCTCCGTAGAACCGCCTGTCCCAGTCTGGCGCATGCGCGCTGGAATCGCCATCGCCTTATCCGGCACGCAGCGCGCGCGACACGCCTCCTTGGTGGAGATCGGCGAGTCAAACACCCATTCGAAGGACGATCACGGACAACTCACCAGCATGTCCCCACGACGGGGAGTCAGCCGCTCCCGCCCGTCATGGCGGTGGTCGTCATGGCGGTGGCTGTCATGGCGGTTGCCTGCCGAAGCACGGCCGTCGGCTCATACGGCTTGTCGTGAAAGCGCGTGCTCGACGGCAGCTTGTCGGGTCGCGGCCGGCCCGACGTCATGATGATGCCGATTGCGGGCCAGCGCCTGGCGACATCGCGGGCCAGGTCGGCCCCGCTCATCGATCCGGGCATGCTGACATCCGTGAAGAGCACCCTGATGTCCGCGTTCGCCTCGAATAGACGCAGGGCCTCGTCGGCGCTTCCGGCTTCGAGGACCCGGTATCCTGCATGGACGAACATGTCGGAGGCGCCCATGCGCTCCAGCGCATCGTCGTCGACGACCATAACGACGGCCGGTGAGGGGGAGGTGTTCATTCGGAGCCAACGGAATCGTATCACGATCGTTCCCGGGCCACACAACGAAAAGTGGCTATTCGGTCCGTTTCGCGTCTTTTGGTTGAAGGGTGGCATCCCCGCAACACGCGTAGGATCCTCCGCCTGGGGTGGTCAATAGTGAGCAGACACGCCACCCCTGGGCCCTATGCTGCCGGGTTAGATTTCTTCCAGGTCGTCCTTCGAGCCTGGCGATGAATTTGCGGAGGCTTCGTGCAGCAGACAGGCATCAGGGAACAATTTACCGCCCTCGCCGATGCGTGGGCGCTCGCCCAGGGCATTGTCGACACCGTCCGCGAGCCCATGATCGTCCTCGACGAGGAGCTGCGCGTGATCGCCGCGAGCCGCTCCTTCTATTCGGCTTTCAAGGTCGGCGCCGAGGACACCCAGGGCCGGCTGCTCTACGCGCTGGGCGCCGGCCAATGGGACATCCCGAAGCTCCGGGTGCTGCTGGAAAACATCATTCCCGAGCACGGTGTGATGGAGGGTTATGAGGTCGAGCATGAATTCCCCGACCTCGGACGACGCACCATGCGCCTGAATGCCCGCCAGCTGTTCTACAAGGAAGGCGCAAACAAGGCCATTCTGCTCGGCATCGAGGATATTACCGCGCAGCGCGTCCTGGAGCGCGAAAAGGAAGACCTGTTGCGGCAGAAGGGTGTGTTGCTCGAGGAACTGCAGCACCGGGTGGCCAACAGCCTGCAGATCATCGCCAGCATCCTGCTGATGAAGGCGCGCGCGGTGCAGTCGAAGGAGACGCGTCTCCATCTCGAGGATGCCCACCAGCGGGTCATGTCGGTGGCGGCCGTGCAAAAGCAGCTTTATGCCGCCGAGGCCACCGGGTCGGTCGAGATTGCGCCTTATCTCGAGAAGCTGTGCGCCAGCCTTGCGACCTCGATGATCGGCGACACGCGGCCGATCTCGCTCAAGGTGGTCGGCGAAGGCGGCAGCGCCTCATCCCGCCAGGCCGAGAGTCTCGGCCTGATCGTGACCGAGCTCGTGATGAATGCCCTGAAGCATGCCTTCCCCGAAGTGAAGGCCAAGGGCCAGATCACCGTCGCCTATGACAGGGCCGGCACGAACTGGAAGCTGTCGGTCTCCGACGACGGGATCGGCAAGCCCGACGGCGTCTTCGCCCAGGGCAAATCCGGCCTCGGCACCGGTATCGTCAAGGCGCTTTCCCAGCAGCTCGATGCCCAGGTCGCGACGTCGGCCGGACCGCTCGGCACGACGGTGTCGATCACCCATGCCACTTTCCCGACCAAGGCCGTCCACGCCGCGTAGGGGCCGGTCGGCAGGCTTGGTGCCCTGGAACACTCCCGGAGCGTGACCCTTGAACGGCACCAGCAGGGGCAGATTCCAAGAGTCAGCCCTGCCATGTCGGATAGTGCAATCTGCGAACCAGCTTCGGGAAGCGCGGATCCGCCCGCAAATTTTCCCAGCGCGGGTCAAGGCGCAGCCAAACCAGCCAGTTCGACCTTTCGGTGAAGGCCCGGTCCAGCCAGGTGAAGGCAGCGTCGATTTCGCCGAGGCCCGCATAGATGAGGGCAACGCCATACGATGTAACGAATTTACGGGTCGCAAGCTGACGCAATTCCGCCAGCGTCTCCTGGGCTGCCCCAACGCGGCCGGCGACTGCTTGAGCGTGCCCGCGTGCAGCGATGGAAACCGGCCAGCCGCTCAACAGATTGTCGACTCGCTGAAACGAGGCAATTGCGTCGTCGTAGTGTCCTAGTTCCTGCGAAGCTCGTCCCCTCCAAAGATGCGCCGCCGGGAACTCGGCATTCATCTCCAGAACGGCCTCCGTTTGCTTGATCGCGTCGTTGTAGCGCCGCGTGTAGTAGTGGAGGAAGCCGAGATCGCTGTTGATTGCGAGAGAAAGCGGGTCTCGCGCATGCGCCAGCTCCAGTTCTCGATAGGCCTCCGCCGGTCGCCCTGCTGCCAGTAGGAAGGTGCTGAACCATTGGTGGGCTTCCGCGCCTTGACGGTCGAGGGAGATAGCGCGGCGAAACTCCTTCTCGGCGCTGCTCCAATCCCAGTCATGGTACAGATTGACATAGCCAATCGAAGCATGAGGTGCTGCGAGCGTATCGTCGAGGCTGAGCGCAGTTGCCGCATGACGCCGCGCCATTGCAAAGGCGTCGGAAGGTGCGACGTAGCTCAGATAGCCTTGCGCTGCACTCGCATCTGCGAGACCGGCGTAAGCCGGTGCATAGCGTGCATCGAACGCAAGCGAGCGCCAAAAGTGCTGGATTGCGCTGTCGAGCCCCTCGACGGTCCGCCGGCTCCAGCAGTAGCGGCCCTGCAGGTACGCGCGGTGAGCGTCCTCCCTTCCTGTATCCCGGGAGGGTGGCCGCGAACGCGGCGCGCCCGTGCGGAGGAACAGGGTTGTCGCACGCCCACTCGTCTTGGTCGGTGCTACAAAGCGGTAACCACGTTTGGACACGGTCTGAATGAACTTTTGCCGGCCGCGATTGCGTCCGAGCAAACGCCGCAAGGTCGAGATGTTCACGCTGAGATTGACCTCGGCGACAAATGTGCTGGGCCACACTTCGTCGAGAAGCTGATCCTTGGATACGAGGTGGCCGCGATGACGTACGAGCGCGACCAGCAGATCGAAAGTTTTTGGCGTGAGGCGCAACGGTCGGCCGCGCAGCAGGAGCAACCGCTCCGCCGGGTCGAGGACGAAGTCGCCAAACTCGAAAATTTGGGCCTTGTTGGCGGTCATTCCGCCTTCCCGCAAAACACCAGCAAAGATTTAGGAAATTTCCAAGGACGCCAGCAGCCTCGCTCCGACATTGTGGCATTGACCAACGGTCAGGGGAAGTTGTCATGCGGTTTGGACTCGATGAACAGGAAGACCATCTGTTTGGACGCCTCCACAGAGTGGCAGCCACGGCCTGCCTGGTGCTGATGCTGGGGTCACTCGGGGGTGGAAGTGAGGCCGCGACCCAGGAAGATGAGGTGCGATCGACATTCGAGCGCTTCGTTGCCGCCCAGAACGCCCATGATGAGAAGGAGGTGAGCGGCCTTCTGATCGACGCGTCCGACTTCCTCTGGATCACGCGCGGTACGGCCATATGGGGTCGTGATGCTGCGATGAAGCGGTTCGCCGCACTGTACCAGGGCACTTGGCAGCTCGCGCCGGACCTTTCGGGGCTCAAGGTGGTCATTATTGGAGAAGGTGTTGCGCAACTCTACGTTCCCGTCACCTTTACGATCGGAGCTTCTGGCCAGGCGTCTCAATCGACGCAATTCCTCATGAACCAGATCCTGCGCAAGACCCCAACCGGGTGGAAGGTATCGAGTATCCTGCCGATCCCTGTGCCTGCTCCTTAGGTTTGCTTCGGCATCGACAAACGGGAGAACGGGAAGCTGACCTTCGGGCGGTACCGTTGAACATGAACATACGGGACACTGCCAACCGCTTTTCGGATTTGCCTGTAGTCCGGTTTCCCGAACTCAAGGTATTTCGCCTCAAACCCGAGCAATAGCTGCGCCGAGCGCTCATGAGGGTTTAACCAACGTAGGGTCGACTACCGAAGAGTCCGGTCGTGGCGGAGCCATTTAGTCTATCACCTGGTCGGGAAGCGCGAGTACCGCTTCGTACTAGTCGGCGCAATCAAGCGCCTTCGGCATGCGGCCAGGTTTTACGCGTATGCGAGCGCCCTTGTTTCGGCGCGATGAGGCCGTCAGGCCCTTAGTCACGCCAACCGTTCACACACCGGCGGGAAGGCCCCGCCGTCGCGACGCTGTCATAGTTGTGATCTAATTGTGATTTTCCACCTCGACAGTACTCTTGCGAACGTCGTTTGGTTATTGTGCTTGAATACGAAAGCTCTTGCCAGCTTGACTTTCTGTTCCGGGGGGAACTCCAGCTTGGCTTACAGTTCGGGGTGAGGGGAATGCAAAATGTTGTGACGGTTGTGCCGGCAGCAGATGCGTCGGCGCGAAATGGAATGGCCCTTCCAACCGAAGCCGGCCTGGATACCGCCACGCCGGGTGCCATCCGCATCCTGTTCGTCGAAGACGACGATTATTATCGTGAGGTCCTTGAGCGGGAATTGGTGGGGCGTGGTTTCGCCATCCGGAGCTTTGCCGATGGCGCCTCGCTGCTCGGTTCCATCGAATTGGCCGTTGACGCTGATGTCATTGTTCTGGACTGGGCTCTTCCCAGGACGTCGGGCATCGACCTGCTTCCCCAGTTACGCCGTCGCGGGGTGAACTTGCCGGTCGTCTTCCTGACCGGCCACGCCTTGCCGGCGAATGAAAGCCTGGCCTTCGACTGCGGCGCGATCGATTTCATCGACAAGACGCGTGGTGTGGAGGTTGTCGTCAGGCGGTTGAAGCGGGTGGTCGGCACCGTCGGATCTGCCGCCCAGCCCGGGTCCGAAGAGCTTCTGGTGCGCGGCAAGCTCGTTCTCAAGCAGAGCATCAGCCGGGCCACGTGGGGCGAGGTGGACGTTGGCCTCACTCTCGGGGAATTCAAGATGGTGCATCTGCTGGCGTCGAAGGCCGGCCGCTATGTGACCTACCGAGCCATCTACGACTGCTTGCACTACGCGGGATTTATTGCAGGGATTGGGGAACATGGATATCGGGCGAACGTCCGATCCGCAATCAAGCGCATCCGCCGCAAGTTCAGCACGCTGGATCCTGCCTTCGACGAAATCGAGAACTACAACGGCTTCGGATATTGTTGGAGAAAGGCGGATGATACCGCTTGAAGGGACGAGGCGAGCGGAGCGGTCCCTGGCAACGAGGCTCTACGCTCTTGTCGCCCTGCTCTCGGTCTTGCCGCTGATTGTTTGCGCTTATCTCGTGGCCGGTAGCCTCCGTGTGGACGAGCAGATACCGGTCGGTTTACCCGATCGCTCCGTGTCCGCCGCCGTCCCCACCCCCGGCCCTCAAGTGTTCGCCAATGGCGGGGCGGTGGCCGATGCTCCGCGCGCTGGCGTGCGCAGCGCACAATATGCGGCGGACGACAAGGCCGGCCGGCCGCCCATCGTGCCCATCGCCCCGCACCCCTCCATCATGCAGGCCGGACCGCCTGGTGCAGGCGCGTCCCACTCCCTCGAGATGGTGAGCGTTTCGGTGCCCGATCCATCCCGGGCCATCTTTTGGGAGATGCCTGAGATCCGGGTTGCCGCGTTGGCTTACCTCGCGATCGTGGCGCTCGCGGTCCTGGCCGTCGTCGGGGTCCTGCGCAGCCTCAACCGGTTTCGCCGGGCCGCCGATGAAATCGCGCTGGGCCGCGTCGGCGACCACGCGCTCGCGGGGCGCAGCGGCGTGCGTGAACTCGCCAGCGTGGCCAGGCTTCTGGACCGGCTGGTGTTCGACGTGCGTTACCTGTCGGACCAAATGAGGCTGACCGCGGAAGAAAACGCGCATTCGCTGCGGACTCCTCTGGCGACGATAAGGACGGCGCTGGATGCCGTCCGGCGCGCCCTGCCCGAGGAACCGCGGGCGCAACGCGCCCTCAGGATCATCGACATCTCGCTCGACCGGGTTTCCCACGTCGTCAATTCGGCGCAACGCAACGACACGACCATGGCCGATCTCGTCGCCGCGCCGCGCGCGGACCTCGATCTTGCCGAGCTGGCGCGCGGCACGATCGTCGACTCCCGGGAACGGGCGCAATTCCGCAACATCCGGATCCGTGAGAACCTGACGGACAGTGTCATCGTTCGCGCCAGCGTCGAGGCGCTCGAGGCCGCGCTGGAAGACGTGCTGGCCAGCGCCATCAACGCCTCACCGAGCGATGACGAAATTACCGTCACGCTCGAAGCCGACAGGACGGCCGCCCGCCTGCTCGTAGAAGATGGCGGCCGCAGTGACGATGCGGACCTCGTCTTCCAGCCTGATTTTGCGCCCGTCTCGGCAGGGTTCGGTCGGCGGGCGTCGGACGACAGCGGACCGCGCCGGCTTGGCCTGTGGAGTGTGAAGCGCACCGTGGAGGCTTTCGGCGGTGAGGTCGACGCGCAGCGCAAGGATCACGGCGGTGTCGTCGTTTCCATCGTGCTGCCGTCCAATCCGCGGTGATGGACGGCCGTCGGCGCGCGCGGCCGCAAGCCGGGTTATAGTCGGGCACACTCGGCCTCCTGCGCGACCTCCAGGCGCGACTGCCGTCCTGCATCACGCGAGGTCGGCCCCAGCACGAAAGGACGCGCTGTCCTGCGGCACGTCGGATGCCTCGGGCGCCGCGATGTGGCTGGCATCCGACCCTGGTCCCGGCCGCTCGTCCCGGCCGCTCGTCCCGGCGCAACCCGTGGCCCATTGCATGCGTTGTGCGCTGGTCGAGGTTCACGCGAGACATCGGGGCATGGCGCAGTTGATGGCCGCACGGGGCTCTCCGCCCTCGGCATGAGCCGGATGGTTGTTCTCGGTTTGGCCACAGGAACGCCCCCTGGGGACGGCGGCGCCCTGCGGGACGACAGCATCGTCCTGTCCCTTTCCGGACATTGTTTTCGCGGCCACGTACACGTATCGTTCGTAGGCTTGGGTTATCAACAACTGGAACCTCTGGCTGCGCACGATCGCCGTGGCGTCCGATCCATCGGACGAGTCGGCGTGGGTGCTTGCCGCCCCCGTCGCTCTTGTCTCGTGGTCCGGTGAGGAGCCATGGTTGCATCGTCATCCGTCATTGCGCTGCCGTGGTATCGCCGGGATGACTACGCAGCCCTCTTGCGATTGTTCAGCGACCCCGACAAGGTGCCGGCGACCTACGACGCGTGGCTGAAGCGTGCCGAGTCCACGGAAAGACAATTGCAGAAGGCCGGCATGAGTGTCGCCAGGGTCTGGATCCGTCCTCGTCCCTTTGCGGCCTGGTGCAAGCAGCGGAACGCGCGCCCGGACCAGGCAGCCCGCCTGTCCTTCGCCAAGGAGTCCGCGCGGCAGCTTCATTCTCAGTGCTAGCGCCCCGCGTCGGGTTGCAACTTGTGCCGCAGTCAAGGCGTCCTGCCTGTGGGCGAGCAGGCGCTCGGTCGGTTCAATCTCGCCCGACTCCACCATAGGTCGTATTTGTGTCGTCGTGGCGGGCGGCGAGTTATGCGTTGTGAGGCATTGTAGAAAATTCTACAGTCGCTAATCCTTGCGCGTCCGGGTACCAGAGTTTGTGCCGCGACCTTGAGGGACCTACATGGTTCAAGAGCAATTGCCTTCCGAGCCGGCGCCGGTCGTCTTGATTGTGGAAGATGACGTGCTCTTGCGTTTGACAATCGCTGGTAGCCTGCGCGACGCCGGATTTGAGGTTCTCGAAGCCGCCAATGCCGCCGAAGCCGTTCAGGTTCTGAACTGCATCCCGGTGGACGCATTGTTTTCCGACATCGATATGCCCGGCAGGATGGATGGTTGCGCGCTGGCGCAATGGGTCCGTCAGCGCGAGCTCAACGTCAGAATTATCCTGACCTCCGGCCCGGACCGGCCACTGGGCGAGGCCGGGGAGTACGTCTCTTATCTCTCCAAGCCGTACGCGAGCCACGAAGTCGAACATCTGCTGCGAAGCGTTCTTCCCTCGTTATCGTCGTAGGACGTGGACCGGCCGGCTTCGGGCCGCGGCCGTGCAGCAGATCGCCGATCATGTCGGCCAGCAGGTAGGCTGTCTTCGACGACGAGGATCTTCGCTTTGTGCCGCATCCGGTGGTCGCGTAGGCATGGTGTCCGTGAGTACGCGGCCGTGGCGTTTCCGGTTCCCTCGTGCCTTCTGTCTCGTGCGCGATATCGTCTGCGCGCAACGCGCCGTTCACCTGGTTCCGTGAGGAGCACTGCAAGCGGTAGCGTCGATGCACTGCGACGGCGTATTCCAGATCGGCCGCACTCCGGCGCCGGGGAGTGTCCCCAAGGCCTTCCCGGAGTCTTTCGCAACCGAAGCGTGTGCAGTGACAATCTTGTGGCAACGGCAATCGGGGT
>Ga0210402_10000910_pt1 | contig 31692 bp, 16 predicted proteins | sample IncBWC7MmetaG_FD_161055 | JGI IMG/M metagenome (GOLD analysis project Ga0210402, IMG submission 161055) | Forest soil microbial communities from Barre Woods Harvard Forest LTER site, Petersham, Massachusetts, United States - Inc-BW-C-7-M | ecosystem: Environmental > Terrestrial > Soil >...
TTGAAGCAGGCGAACTGCTCGCGCAACATGCCCTTCATCAGTGGAAGGGAAGGACAGACTGGGTTATGGGGCTCGATGTCACGGAGGCTGGAACGTTCGTACAGAGCCGCATCTCCGGTGCATTCGAGGGTGTTCGCACACACCTGCCTGCGATTCCTCAACGCGCATTCGTACGCCTCGACGGTAGGGGCATGCGGCAAACGAGCGCGCAGGTGGTCTCCGAGTTTCTACAGCGGCATGGGCGCAACGAACGTGTCCTGATCGCTGCGGCAACGGACACCAGCGCTTTGGGAGCTCTGCAGGCCACACGCAACCTGGGACGCGAAAAGCAGGTTGCAATCGTCGGGCAGGATTGTATTCCCGAGGCCCTTGAAGAACTGCGCACAAAGAAGAGCCCGTTCATCGGATCAATCTCGCATGAGGCACATACCTATGGGCCAAGACTGATTCAACTCGGTGTAACTTTGCTGCGAGGAAATACCGTTCCTCCCTACAACTACGTTCAGCACAAGCTGGTGACTGCTGGAAATCTTCCAGCACTCGATCTCCTCGTCCAGCAATAACAGACCACTCTGAGCCGCATCGTCTCACGCGTTGTGTAGTGGATCGCTCGAGGCAAGCGGTGTGCTGAATTGCCGGTTCGTTGCTTCCATAAACGCCGGAAATTCAACCTCTATTGAAGAAATTTTTTGTCAATTTCAAAACCATGATCAGAAGTATTTTCTTCAACAATTCAAGCTATGTGCTGGTTATGCTTGGATTTGGCTGGAAAGCGGCTGTATTCCTGCAACAATCATTGCGTTCTGAAATTTCATTTGAGAATTATTTTTTTACTTGACAATCCAATTTATGGCTGGATATTGTCCTCCGCAAGCCGGAAGACTCTGACTTTCCAGGCTTCCATGAAACACAGCATCAACGGGCGGAGCCTCACCTGGGCCGCTGTCAGCTCTGTCCCCCGCGACGCAAAGCACTTGTTTGGGAGGCGCCAGCATGTTTCGTCGATTCGATCTCTTGTCACATACCTCAGAAGCGTTAGAGACGCTGAGGAAAGTCTTACTTGTACTTTCGGTTTTGTTGCTGATAGTTCCAGGCACCAGGGTGTTGGGACAAGCAGGTGCTACGGGCGTCATTCTTGGAACGATCACTGACAGTTCCGGTGCAGTCCTTCCCAATGTCAAAGTGACGATAGCCAACACGGCTACGAACGTAAAATACAACACGGTCACAGGCTCGACGGGCGACTACACTGCCCCTGCTCTCAGCCCGGGTACCTATACGGTTTCAGCAACCGCGAGCGGCTTTCAGACCTCGGTGACTCAACCCTTCACGCTTGCCGTGGATGATAAGGACCGCATCGACATGGCATTGAAACCGGGCGCGGTGACGGAAACGGTCGAACTGACTGCGCAGGCAGTGCAACTGGACACCGACAGCGCCGCTTTGTCCCAGGAAATGAGCGGGAAGCAGGTTGCCGAGCTTCCGTTGAACGGGCGCAACTTTATGCAGTTGCTCCTGGTGGGCGCTGGTGCGGTGACGGTGGGTGGCGAGCAGGGAACCATGCGCCAGGGGCAAGGCAACGCGGTGAGCATCAACGGCGGTCGTCCGGAAGGAAACAACTATACGTTGGACGGATTGGTGAATACCGATCAAGCGCTGCAGACGCCGGCCGTGATCCTTTCGCAGGACGCCATCGGGGAATTCAAGGTGCAGAGCGGCATATACCCTGCGGAGAACGGATTTGGCGCCAGCCAGATCAACCTCGTAAGCCGCGGCGGAACGAACCAGATCCACGGCGTTCTCTTCGAGTCCATCCGTAACAATGCGGTCGATGCGAAACCGTTCCCCACCTATACCGATGTAACCGCTGGGGTCCCGACCTCGCTTCCCGTTCTGCAGTTGAACCAGTTCGGATTCGTGGCCGATGGACCGGTGTACATTCCCAAGCTGTATGACGGCCGCAACAAGACCTTCTGGATGGCGAACTACGAAGGCTGGCGCATGAATAACGGCCAGAGGGTACAGTCCGTTGTGCCTACTCCAGCTGAATTGTCGGGCGACTTTTCGGCGACGACGTATCCGGCGGTAAGCGGCCTCCCAGGCGGTCCCTTGCCTGCCTATGGAACGCCCGAATGCACAGCAGTGCTGGCTGCAGGCTATGACTGCCTGCCGATTGACCCATCAACCGGCTTGAATGACTGGGGCTCCCAGGTTCCCAGCTCTGCTCAGGTCGGCCGAGTTGGTCAGGTCGGTGTCAAGCATCTTTTCTGGAGGCCACCGACGGTCGCCAATACGCCTGAGGGTGTCACCAACTTCATTCAGAACATTCCCGGCCCATTGCATTCCAACCAGCAGACCTACCGTGGCGACCAGAATCTGGGAAAATTTGGTTCCGTATTTGGACGCTATACTCATTCCAACTACGAGAACGACACAATATACAACTCCTTATCAGTCGACTACGGCATTGAGAATTATTTCCAAACATCCAATAGTTGGGCAGTGTCTCACACGATCAACTTCGGTCCCGTGAACGTAAACAACTTCCGCTTTGGCTATCTTAAAGCTCACGCGCCGCAGGGTTCGGCTGCTCCGCCATCTTCGCTGGCCGGTGAGCTTGGGCTAACTGGAACCTTCACGACGTTCGGACCGCTGCAGGAGACGTGGCCGAATATTGGCTTCGGTAGCGGTGGATTCTCCAGTGGCGGCGGACCGGTCAATTCCTACAGCGGTTCGGATAATCCGAACTGGGAGTTCGCTGACTCGTTTACTACCATTCATGGAAGTCACACCATCGGCCTTGGCATCGACTATCGCCGCTGGCACCTGGTTCGTAACCTCGATGACGATTTCTATGGAGATTGGACGTTTGACGGCCATTCGGCTCCGATCAACTTTGTCACCTGCCCTAATCCTTCGTCACCCCTGAACAATAACCATCCGCTGTGCGGTACCGGTAACGCCGTGGCTGATATGCTCACGGGGTATTACAGCGGAGTAGGCGGATTTGTGCCCGGTCCCTTGAGCCCAACGGACCAGGCTGGCAACCCGCAGGATCACGTTTTTAATTATTGGGGGCCCTACGCGCAGGACGACTGGAAGGTAAGCCCGAAGCTTTCCATCAACTATGGCCTGCGCTGGGATTTTCGCGCGGCAGCCTATGAGGCATCGAATCATTTCTTCTGGCTCGATACCAGCAACCCGCAGGGCGGCCTTTGCTACGCCGATCCGCAATTGAGCACCAACGGTGTGGCTCCCGGCACCGGGATCAACGGCGGTCCCATCCTCCGCTATTGCGGCAGAACACCTCGCGGCGGCCAGAAAGGTCCCTTTGCCCCAAGGTTCGGAGTGAACTACCGCGTCGACGACAAAACAGTTCTGCGCGGTGGCTATGGTATCTTCTTCGACTCGTTTGAAGGACGCGAGATCGATGACTCTGCTGACATCTACCCCTACAGCATCCGCAATAGCCTCAGCCCGGCTACCGTTGCCGGCGTTCCCAAGTCGAGTAATCAGCTCTTCCCGGCTTATACGACGTTAGGGCCGTTCCCCGAATCGTCTTTGTCGTTCATCGCTGTGATTGAGTCGGAGAATCCTCTCGATCCTTACGTGCAGTCCTGGACGTTATCTGTGCAGCGGGCGTTGGCCCAGAACACCACCCTTGAAGTGAACTACATCGGTACGAAGTCGACTCATCTCCTGGACCGGCGTAACATCGCGCAACCTCTTCAAGTTCCCGCAGCGAGCCAGTCTTTCTGTCAGGCCACGGACCCGGTCACCGGCGCTTACCTCAATCTCGACAAGGATCCCTGCCCCGTAGTAAGCCGTCTTCCCTATCCCAACTTCAACGGGTTCTATATCAATAGCGACTTCCATGGCTACGCCAACTACAACGCTATGAACATCAAGTTTGAGCGTCGCGCTCAGAACCTGGCGGCTACGGCGATCTATACCTATGCAAAGAGTATGGACGACAAGTCGGCCGCAGCAGGCGTCGGCGCCACAGGCGCCGGCTACCAAGGATTCGAATACAACCATAACCCAAACCTCGACTATGGCCCTTCTGACTTCTCAGTCAACCAGCGCTTCGTGGCCAGCTATGTGTACCAACTGCCCTTCGGTCGTGGCCAGAAGTTCGCGAACCAAGTCAACCGGGCGGCAGACCTGGCAATTGGCGGATGGCAACTCAGCGGTATCGTCACTCTCCAAAGCGGCTTCCCGATGCCCATCACGGCGAACGATATCCAGGGGATTAACGACAGCCAGTTCATGCACGCGAACATAGTGAAAGGCTGCGATATTCATGCCGGTCTCACCGGGAAGTTCGCGCGCCTCAACCCGGCTTGCTTCACCCAGCCGGCACTCGGCACGTTTGGCAGCACCTCGCGTAACTTCCTTCGCCAGCCGGGCATCAACAACTTTGATACGGCTATAGGCAAGCAGTTCAGCATCACCGAGCGTGTTAAGTTCCTCTTCAAAATGGATACCTTCAATACCTTCAACCATCACCAATATGCAGGCGACGTGGGCGGCCTGATTGTCGCCGGATCGGGGGGCAACACAGCCATTTCGAATGGCGTGGGCTCTTCCACCTTTGGCCAGATTACGCAAGCCTCGTCACCGCGCGATCTGCAGTTCAGCGGCAGGATCACCTTCTGACGCAGCAGGCGGTCCCTTGACCCATCCACCTCAACTTACCGGTGTGGTGGATGGCACTCTATGGAGCTACACTTCAATTTTATGAAGCGAAGACTCCGGCATGCGGCGTTTACGGCAAGTTGCGTTCTGATCGTCATCGGAACGGCGCCATCGCAAGTGGACGAGAACGCGGTCCAGAAATACGCCGACGCAGGTCAACAGGCTCTGGCGGCAGGACAATACGTACAAGCACAATCGAATTTTGAGCAGCTGGCTAAACTTGAGCCGGAGGTTGCGGAGGTCCACGCTACGCTGGCGGTCATCGATTTCAAGCTGCGCATGTATGAAGAAGCGGTACGCGAGATTCGCACAGCGCAAAAGCTGAAGCCAGGCTTGCCGCGGCTAGACAGCTTGCTGGCCATGTCGTTGTCGGAGCTCGGTAGCTACAAAGAGGCCCTCCCCGGCCTGGAAAAAGCATTCAGGCAATCGACGGATCCCGAGATAAAGCGCATGTGTGGGCTGCAGCTCATGAGGTCATACACGGGCCTGCAGCGCGACGACGATGCCGTGAAAGTGGCGCTGGAGCTAAATCGAGTCTATGCGAATGATCCTGAAGTTCTGTATTACACCGGTAAGGTGTACGGTAACTATGCCTTTCTGACGATACGCAAGCTCGCGCAGGATGCTCCAAACTCCGTCTGGAGACATCTCGCAGCGGCAGAGGCGTATGAGAGTCAGGGATCGTACAACGAAGCAATCGGCGAATATCGCGCGGTGCTGACGATGGATCCAGGGCGATTGGGCATTCACTACCGGATCGGCCGTACATTGCTCGCGCAGTCTCACCAGACCGGCGCGCAAACAAATACAGACGAGGCACGGAAGGAGTTTGAGCAGGAACTGCAACTAGATCCACGTAATGGAAATGCTAATTATGAGATTGGGGAAATTTACCGGAAGGCTGGTCAGCTCGACCAGGCCAAGCAATATTTTGAGCGCGCCCTGCAATACTATCCCGATTTCGAAGAGGCGCAGCTGGGCCTAGCTGCGGTGCTGATGGCACAGCAAAAGCCGGAGGAGGCGTTGCCTCACCTGAAAGCAGCAATCGCCTTAAACGCGGACGATGAAGTTTCGTGGTACCGCCTCGCCGAAGTGGAGCGGGCTCTTGGCGATAAGAGCGCGCAGCAAAATGCGCTAGCCCAGTTTCGCAAACTCCATCAGATTGCACTGAATCAGCAGGCGAGCAGGGTTGTGGAATCCACAAGCGATGTGACGAAGCAGGAAGTTGGACCGGAAGTGAGGGAATAGATCGCAGTGGCCGGACTCAGCAGACCTGATTGAATCCAATACCGAGCAGTTTGGTGAGCTTTTCAATCTTTCCCGCCAGATGTCCAACCCCGACCGCACAATGGTGCGCCGGGCCCTGCTCATTCCACCGTTCCACGAAACGGCGCGCGCCGATTCGGAATCGGTAGCGGCTATTCGTGTTGCCAATGGCCAGCGTCGGTCCCTCTTCGCATTCTCCCTGAGCCACCAGGAGCTTGAAGCCGTGGTCGCGATCTTCCGCTACAGAAAGAAGAGTGACAGGCCCGTATCGCACTGACATCTCGACTGAGAGTCCCCGGCCAACCTTTCCGTGATAAACCTCGAGCGGCCTGACCTTGGGCTTGCCTTGGGCAATCGCCGTGTGGCCCGGGCCGTCATGGCCCATCAACACGATGTCGTCGTCGAAATCAATCGCATAGTACTCGGTGAATGAGCCGCCTGCGCCGAATGCATCCATAATCTTCATGGCGATGGCGTTCTTCACTTCATACTCGCCAGCAACGGGAATGTGCTGCGCGGTGAGCAGGGAAGTGCCGAGGATGATCGAACTCATCGTGTCTTCGTTTGCCTCGTTGCCACTGCCTTTGTAGTAGTACGCAAGTGACTGCAGATCGTACATGGCCACGAAACGGTCAAGTGCCAATGAAGTCCGTGCCGCGCGGATCAACTCGCTCTCTGAGCAGTCTGGCTGCACGTCGAAGTGATCGCGAATGTCCTCCACCCGAGCTATTGCCTCCTCGTCAGACACCGAAGCCCGCAGACAGCTCAGCTCATCGACCTCCAGCATCTCGATATGCGTGCCGAAGGTGATGCATATCTGCGTGATGTCGGTAGCAACGTCGAGCATCCCGCTGTAGTAATGGCCCATGAGCCCAAGGCGATTCTCCGAGAGGAGGGCTCGCACCTTTGCTGCGGCAACCCATTCCTCGATTTCCCGCAGGGTCTCTTCATCGCCGAGCACGCCCGTAACCTGGTGAAACGGTATCCGGGCACGCCGCAGGACATTCGCAATCTCCGGCACAGGACAGGCCGAACAGTAAGCGAGCCAGTAACCGGTCATCTTCGTCCGGTCAGAAAGGCGATTGAATTTGGCGTAGTCGATAGCAGCGCTCGGTTGCAGGTTCAGGACGACGACCGGTACGCCTGCCCGTTGCACCAGCGGGAGAACCGTGCTCGAAAGAGCATAGGTGGTCACGTAGAGAAAGAGCACGTCGGCATCGGATTGGCGGCATTGCCGTCCCGCTTCGCGAGCCCGAGCTGGCGTGTCTACAAGTCCCAGGGGAACGAGGCCTGCTCCGGTGTGAGTGAGAAGCTCTCCAACTTGACTGAGGTAGCTTTCGAGCTGATCCCGCAAGCCTTCGAACTGCTCCCAATAGGCGTCGAGCCCAATTCCGCACAGGGCGATCTTAAATGGCAATTGTATGGACAAAAATCCATCATTTCTGCGCTGAAAAGCGCATTTTTCTGCTTATTTCCAAGCTACAACAGCGACCGAAAATGGAGATAAAGTTACCGTCCCGGCGCTACTGTGGGACGTTTTCGGAGCGTCATCTCCTGTTGTGCCGTCGACAACGGACAACGTGTAATTGGTCACGCCCTGCGGCAACGTGACAACGGCCTCGCGGTTTCTCTTGTTCAGCAGGAGCATTTTGTGTCCCTCGCTGGTTTCGAATGCCTGTCCTTCCGCGTCGCTCCAATGACTCAGCTTGGTGTCGACCAGCTTGTCGCCGGGATGAAAGTTATCCTTGATCACCTTCAGCACCCAATATCGAGCATTGGGCTTGCCATTTTTCCAGTTCATCATGGAAACGCTGGGGAACTGCGAGGGATAGCCGACTAGTTGTGATTCGCCAATAATGTCGATGCCCTGTTTTGAAAGTTCAATGAATAGATAGGCATAAAGAGAACCCGCTGCATTCCAGTAAAGGTGCGGAATGCGGTCGGGATGTGGCCGTCCATTGTCGCGATTCTCCTCCTCGTCGGTGGGCAGGATGACTCCAAGTTCGTCCAGATCGGTCTTCGTTTCTGGAGACAGCTGTTTACGGATCGATTCCACAAAGCGGACGTTCGTCAGGAAGCGGTCTGCCTGGTCGAAGAATGTGTACTGCCAGTTGTCGAGACCTTGGTCGATTGAGGGTGATGCGTAGAAGTGATACGAGATGTAGTCGAGCGGTGTGCCGGGCTGATGATGGGAGTGATCGAGAAAGTACGTGAACCAGCGGGGATCATTCTGTGGCATGGCCAGTGCCAATCCCATAAACTTTGTCTCCGGGCTTACCTTGTGAATTGCAGCAACAATAGCGTCATAACGCTGTGTGTACAGCTCCGGCGTGGTTTCATGCTCGAAGTCCACTTCGTTGAGTACTTCCCAGACCGGGAAGCTGTAGTGGTATCCGGAGTTGTGCTCCTTGCCGTTCTCGTCAGTGAAGCCGCCGCGTGTATACCAGCTCACCAGACGCGCATAGTAGTCCCCGAGTTCCTTTCCTGAGGGATCATTCAGATCCTTTCCCTGCGTATAGTCCCAGACCACCTGATTTGGATCATCAGGGATTTTTACGGGCTTGTCGGTTTTGAAGAGCCAGCTCGGGATGGTGCTGAAGTTCATCACCGTCGAATGACCGCTCGTCGCATCCATGAAGTCTTTCGTCATGGGATCGATGAGCTTAAAGTCCCACGAAGTAGAATCTTTTGTCGGCGGCTCTAGCTCGGCGACGGCGAGCCTCGGATATGGCTCCCATGGAACATATCGCACGTACTCCGCGCCCAGGTTTTTCAATGCGTCGAACGAACCATCGTGAATTGGAGATCCCGCGCGCAGCATGGGATTGACGACAACCTGAAGAGTCGGCGTTGATCTGGAGACGATGATCGTCTTGTTCCAATCGATCGTGACTACGTTCGGCTTCTCCGTTGCCTGCTGTGACCACGCAAGGAAGGGCCATGCAAGAAGAACAGTCACAGTAGCAAACTCTAGGTAAGCAGATTTCACAGTTGCTCTCTCCGTATGGAAGTCGGACGCCATGCTTATATGCAAACGCCTTTCAACATTACGCTTTTAGTTCTACATATTCCATCTGAAACATCATTTTCCTATTGACATTGGATTATCACGCCAAGGATATTGAGATGGCAATGAATGTCTTTCGTTTCGCCCCCCTCTTGATCACGTGCGGAACTGCAGTTTTGATGCCTGCGATTGTCTCGGGCGCCAGTTCCCCTAAGGCTCTGCAATCTCCCGTGCATCTGCTCTGCGAATCTCTTGAGACTCCTATGGGTATCGATGTGCCATTACCGCGCTTTTCGTGGCAGCTCAACGATTCGCGGTTTGGCGCCAAACAGTCAGCCTTCGAGCTACAGATTGCAACGAGATCAGAGCTGTTGAATGGTGGGAAACCAGACGTGTGGGACAGCCAGAGAATCAATTCGAGCCAATCCGTCGCTGTGCCATATGGCGGTCCAGCCCTAAGCGCGGAGACCCGATATTATTGGCGCGTAAAAGCCTGGGACAAGGATGGAGCGGAGTATCCAGCAAGTGCAGTCTCCTGGTGGGAGACCGGATTGATGCAAACCGAATGGAACTCCAACTGGATCGGCTTCGAAGAGGAAGAGCTGAGGAAGGTTCGCGAGTCAGGAGCGGCTTGGATCACGAACCGTGGAGAGGAGAACTATAACAAGCCAGGAGATACGCGGCACGATTTCCGCCTGAGCTTCACGCTTGATCATCCAGTGAAGCTTGCCCACCTATATGTCACCGGTAAAGACACGGCCGCTGTATGGGTCAACGGAAAGGAAGTCCTCGAACCCGAGTCCTTGCCTCCTTACAAGCAAACGCCTTGGAAGAAATACGTCGAGCGCGACATTACATCCTCACTGACGCAGGACAAGAACAACCTGTCCATCGAAGTAACACTCTATGACGTCGGAGAACATGACCCCGGTTCCAACACCAGCCGCACACCCATGAGCGCCTGCCTCTATCTCGAAGAGAACGACGGAACGAGCCGCGTCATCACAAGCAGTGAAGACTGGAAAGCGCAACTGAACGCTCCGAACGGGTGGTCTCGTCCGGATTTCGACGACTCATCATGGGCCAATGCAGTGTCGGCCGATGTGAAAGGAGCCACAGGCAGCGACGCCGGAGGCAGGCCGTGGCCTACGGGTCCGGTCGTGATGCTACGCCGCAATTTCGATATTTCCAAGCCCGTTCGTTCGGCACGTTTGTATGCGACGGCCCTTGGCGCGTATCGCTTCTGGATCAATGGCAGCGCCGTCGGCGATCAGATTTTGTCTCCCGGCTGGACTGATTTCCGCGACCACGTTTCGTACCAGGTCTACGACGTAACTAAGGATATAAAGAATGGCGCCAATGGAATCGGCGCTTACCTCGCTCCGGGCTGGTACTCCACTCCCCTGCAGTGGACGCAGGAGCCCTACAACTACGGCAATACACCGCCAGCCTTGCGAGCGCAGCTTCGCCTGGAACACACTGATGGCACAATCGAATGGCTGAACACTGATCAGAGTTGGCAAGCCTCCATCTCACCTATTGAAAAGGCGGAAATTTACGACGGCGAAATTTATGATGCCAGACGAGAGCAGCCCGGCTGGAGTAACGCTTCATTTGATGCGTCGACTTGGAAGCCCGTCGAATTGGTCGAGCCCAAGCCGCTCGCCATCGTCGCGCAAGACTATCAGCCGATCCGCATCGAGAGAGTGCTGAATGCAAAAGCACTCACCGAGCCAAAGCCCGGGGTGTACATCTTTGACTTTGGTCAAAACATGGCGGGAATTGCGCATGTGCGTTTGAGCGGCAGGGTCGGAGAGCAAATACAATTGCGCTTCGCTGAAGTGCTCAATCCCGACGGCACAATCTACATTGACAACCTTCGCACGGCACTCGCAACCGATCGTTTTACGACTGCAGGCAAAGGCACAGAAGACTATGAGCCGTTGTTCACCTTTCATGGCTTCCGGTATGTCGAGTTGACCGGAGTTTCAGCAAAACCAGAACTCGATAGCGTGACGGCAAAGGTATTTCACACTGATGCTCCATTTTCCGTTGACCTGAAGACCGGCAGCCCAATGCTGAATCAGCTATGGAGCAATATTCTCTGGGGCCAGCGCTCAAACTTCGTCGGCGTACCCACTGACTGCCCGCAGCGTGACGAGCGCCTCGGCTGGACCGGAGATGCGGAGGTTTTCTGGCGCGCAGCTTCCTACGACATGGCGCTTGCGCCATTCTCAAGGAAATTTGCTGCCGACCTGCGGGCGACGCAGGTTGGTACGCCCATGTACGGTATCTTCGCGCCCGGCACATCTATGCCGAATGCCGGATACGGCGCGGGCTGGAGCGATGCTGGCGTTATCGTGCCGTGGACATCCTGGCTGCAGTCCGGAGACACGCGGATCATCGAACAGAATTGGGGCGCGATGACGAGCTATCTCGCCGCGATCGAGCAAAACAATCTCGACCATCTCTGGAAATTGAATGCGGGAACCCCTTTCGGCGACTGGCTATCGCCTGAGGGAAAGACCAAGGCGGATCTGATCCAGACGGCATACTGGGCGTACGACGTCACGCTGATGCGACAGATGGCACATGCGCTGAGTAAAACCACGGAAGAGCAAAAATATGCGGAGCTCTTCAATCAAATCCAAACGGCATTTGCCGCCGCATTTATCCGCGCCGATGGATTTATCGACGGAGCGGATAATACGCCGTCACAGTTCGGACGCATCTTCACAACGAAAGAGGTTCAAAGCGGCGATACGCAGACAGGATATGTGCTCGCCCTGTACATGAACCTTGTCCCCGCCTCACTGAGGCAGGCTGCCGGAGAGAAGCTGGTAGGTAAGCTCGAGGCCAACGGCTGGAAACTCGGCACGGGATTCCTAGGGACACCATACCTGCTGGCGGCATTGGTAGACACAGGCCACGTGGACGTGGCTTACCGCCTTCTGCTGAACACCGAATACCCATCATGGGGATACCTTGTCGATCATGGTGCAACCACGATGTGGGAGCGTTGGAACGGCGATCAGATGCGTGGCGATCCCAGCATGAACTCCTATAACCACTATGCCTATGGCGCCGTTGCTGATTGGATCTATCGCTACGCGGCGGGCATCGACGCAAGCCCTACGGATGCCGGCTTCCACACTATTTATCTGCACCCGAATTTCAGCCCTCGCCTAGGCTCGCTCGATTTTTCTTATGCCTCTCCCTACGGTGAGATTCATTCTGTATGGAAAGTGACCGGATCCAATGTCGATTGGAAGCTGGTGATCCCACCGAATGCGACCGCCGCGATGCCTGCAACCGCGATACCGGCGGCGCAATCTATGCTCAACGGTCAGGCAATTACAGCGAGTCAGCAACTGCGCGAGGCCACTGGTCCCAACGGAGAACGAATGTATGAACTAAGCGCCGGAACCTACACCTTCAACATTCATCAGAACCCAGCGAAGACAGACGACGCGTCTCACGGAAGATAGAAAACTTCGCGCAACATCGGAAAACGCTCGCCCGGACGCAGATCATCCAATGGTTCAAAGTAGGCGCTCATCGCCTGCTGCCATTTCAGGTTCACCGGATCATTCTCGATCTTTCGCCAGGCCGATTCGAAATCATCCTCGACACGTAGAGACAAGACGAGAAGATCATCGCGCCGGAAGATCGAGTATTCGGATATACCGGCGCTTTTCAGTAGGGCAAGCATTTCCGGCCACACATGACGATGCGATTCATCATAAGCGTCTTCCGTACCTGGCTTCAGTCGTAGCATGAAGGCCGTGCGTTCCATCGTATAGATCTCCTCGAACTAACTGAGTTATCGTTTTTCTTCCAGCAGAGTAACTGGCCCCAGAATGCCCGAAGGCAGCGGCTCCAGATGATCCATATCCTGAGGCACGAACAACGTGCCATAGCGGGCATAGAGAAGCCGGTAGTCCGGCTGGCTCCGACCTGCCAGCGCGTTTATCGCGGTGTTGCCGACAACAATCTGTAGATGATTTTGTCCTGCTTTTAAGAATGGCGTCAGATTGACCCTATACGGTGGATGCCAAACATATCCCACATGCTGGCCGTTCAGAAAAACCTCCGCCGCTTCGCGAATGGGATTCTCAAGATAAGCCCGCATGTTGTGAGGGCCCAGCGGGTCGGGCTTCGCGACGAGGGCTCCTTCGCCGAAGTCGAGCACGACTGTCGTGCCCGGCTTCAGCGTTAGGTCTTTCTCGTAAGTAGCAGTTCCAGAGTAATAACGAAGATCCGGATCTTGCTGCCAGGCGTTCAACACGGTCATGTCGATGGACTTGCGTTCAGAATCGTTAAACGTCACGTGCCATCCATTCGAGATGTCGATCTTCGTCGTCAATGTTGGAGGCTGTTTCGCTGAAACCTGCATCGCGTCCTTGGAAAAGAAGATCAACCGCGATTCATAAGGATCAAGATCAAGCGTCATATGCGCCGGATCAGATACCCCTGTAGTGCGCCCTGTAAGAGGATCCCAAACTTCCGCTCGTCGATAAGAAGATCGAAAATGTGCAGAAGCCTGCAGATGACGATTGCTGGTATTCGCCACAAAGTAGAGGTCGCCGTTCTCCAAGTTGCGATGGATGAATCCAATCTCCGATATCGCTGGAGTTGTTGTGAAATCAGGCTCAAGGTACGTGCGAAGCGACCTGCCCAGATCGTATTCGTCTTGAATAAAATGAGCGGTCGAATTGTTTCCGCGAAAGAGTGCCTGCGACATTGCTTGAATGTGGGCTGGTCCGGATTCCCGGTCGAGATAGCCAGGAGTCATCGACGGAAGCCTGCGGGTTGCTATGACAATACCGCCATGGCGCGCGAACGCGGCGATTTTTTCGTAAGTCTTTTCCGGAAGCCGTTCGACGCCTGGAAGGATCAAAACTTTATATGGAATGCCAACGCTGTCGATTGCATCGGCATCGATGAAGTCGAGGTTGAATCCAGCATCCAGAACCTGAGCAATGACCTGGTCGCCGAGAAACCTGTCCATCGATTCGTCAATCGAAACGTTGCTCCCAGTCTCATCAAAACCCGCCGCCGACGTTGGCGACGCATGCTTCTGCAGGCCAGCACTGAACGACGCCCACACATCATCATTCGGCAGCAAGAGCGCGACATCGTTTGCGGGCTTTCCCAGTCGCAGCGCAAAGCTGACGCGCTGCAGATATTTCGACAGCTCGGGCATCACAAAGAACCACGGATTGTGTGCATCAAGAGCCGCAGCGGCATACATCCGCCACCCCGGTTCTTCAGCGGACTTCGGCGAGTAAGGCCAGCCATGGCCCACAAGCTGATTGACGCCCTGCAGAAAATGCAGGTCCGCCTCAGCCTTCATATCCAGCGGCGTGGCGCGAAGAGCCGGCGAGTGCAGCCACGTCCATGTCTCAGATGAAATGACGTTATGACCGAAGAGATGTCCGGCCGAAGCCGCCCAGCGCGTATCAGAAAACTCCCGCCACATATTCAGAGTGGCCTTGCCTTCTCCCTCGGGCAGGTCTTCGAAGCGATTACTCGACAAGGTCACCGGAGGAAATCCGTAGGTTTGCGAGCGCAACTGCGTCCCGTGCTGGTTTGCCCAGGCTTGCATCGGCTTAAGAAAGTCCTCATTTGCCAGCTCAGTTAGCGTTTGTCCCCAATCATGGCGAATCGCTGCGGTCTCCGGACCAGCATCCCCAATTAACGCTGGGAGGTGTGGTGTGAGATCGTATCCACGGTGGTTACGAAATTCGGCAAGCAAATCGGGCGTCCAGTTTGAGCCGTAGTCTTCAAGGCTGTCACTGAAAACCGCGTATGGCGGTTTGTTCGGAAAGGCCCGCAATAGACGATCGCCCACTGCCTGAAGATGAGTTGCGGTGGCATTTGCATCATAGTGATCCAACACAAAGCCGGCCGCGCCTACTGCGGGGCGTTTGACCATCATTCCTGTGCGACTGGAGATGAAGAAGAGCGCTGTACGCGATTGAGCATTCTCTGGGACCACGCTGAGGCGGCCAAACTTAATCGAGCTTGTCGCCTTTGCCTCGGGCAGCTTCATTGCGGACGCATCGCCGGGTACGACGAATGTCTGTAGCAGGCTCTCACCCGCCGAAACGTAGGGTATGGCTATCGATTCCATTCCTGGGGGAATTGGAACGGCTTCAACGCGAAGCTCTCCCGCCGCCCGCGTAATCGGAATCTCCGGCCCTCCAAATGGCCAGCCACTTCCCAGTGTCACGTCCATGCGCAGGCCTAGCTTGTTGGCCTGATCCGCCGCAAAGTGCAGGTCGTCGATATATTCATCGGAAAGAAAAGGTACGTTGTGAAAGCCGGTCGAAGGATCGTCGAGAGCCTGGGGATACAGTGTTGCCACTTCCACGCCCCCAATACCTGCAGCTTTCATCTGCTCAAGCTCCCGTTGCAGTTCAGGCTTGGTAACAGCGGACCCGAACCACCACCAGCGCATCATGATTCTGGCATCCGGGGGCGGATCCGCAAACGATGCGTGCAACTCGCCCAGGCTCTGCTGAGCAACACCGCAAGACGTGAAACAAAGTACAAACCATAGGCCGAAAATTGCGGCGAGTCCTCTCAATGAAGACGAAACCTTTCCTGACAGATATCGTGTCGTGGAGTACACATTAAATCGCGAGCTACTAGGCTTCCGACTCAGGTGCATGAAGGGTATCGGTATTACTTGTTCAATAGCAAGACTTAATTCCTATTGGAGTAGGCCTGCGAGAAACGCTGGAGAGGCATAGACAATACATTAATGGCTCCGAAAAAGAATCAGGGGACAGCCAGACTTTCTGCTGTCCCCTGATTCCGCACAGGAATGATGCTAGTTAAACCAAAAACAAGCTAAAAGCGGCTCAGTTCATTCATACCCCTTGGTTTATCAGAATACAATCTTGCCACTGAGTTGCAACTCCCGGGCGTAGTTTGCCGTACTTGTGACCACGCCAAAACTCTGTGGGTTGTTCAGGTCACCACCGGGTGGAGCGAAGACAGTATGGTTGAACGCATTGAATGCTTCGGCACGGAATTCGAATTGGAGACTCTCCCAGATGGGGAACCTACGAATGACTGAGGGAGTCAGATCCCAATACGGTTGCGATCGGAGGGAGTTACGTCCAGCATTTCCGAATGTGCCGAATGCAGGAACCTGATATGCGGCCGTATTGAACCACTCGCTTCCAGTCCTATGTGATAAATGTGGATCGCCTACCTGGTTGAGAAAGACAAAGCTGCTCCCGATGTTTGCTCTGTCCGTACCATACGTAGGCGAGAAGGTCTGTCCGCTGCGGCCGGTAATCAGAGCATTAATCTGCCAGTTGCCCACGATGTAGTCGAGAACGCTGTGGCCGGTAGAGAATCTCTTTCCCTTCCCGACTGGAATCTCATACAAGGTGTTGATCGAGAGGACGTGGGTTAAATCAAATCCAGACGCTGACCGTGAGCCCGAGGGATTGTAGGCGTTCTGTGGGTTTGTCCCTTCTATCCCAAACCAGCCGTCATCTTCTGTCATTGCTTTGGAGTATGTATACGAGACTCCATAAGAGAAGCCACTTGTATACCTTCTGTCGAGCTCAACCTGGAGAGCGTTGTAATCAGCAAATCCGACGCTACGGTCGTAAAACGTCGGGATGCTGTAAGGATAGGGCTGTCGGAGTGTGATATCGCCAAGACCAGGCCGCAAAGCAGTGTTGTAATATCCGCCGACATTCGTCCGGTGCGAGCCCGAACCGACATAGTTGACTGTCAGTGCTGTCGAAGAATTCAACTGACGCTGCACCCCGAGGTTCCACTGTTCGGAATATGGGTTCTTTATGTGTGGATCATAAAACCATGTGTTATTTGTGAAAGGCGTAGCCGGGGGAAAGAGACCGCTGCCGCTGGCGACAAGAGGATTCTGAGCCTGGACATTGGGCGTCGGTGATGTTGAGGTTGGTTGATTCAATGTGGTCTGAATCTGTTGTCCAATATCCGGCCATGCACCTTCGATATTTTGCGCCATCTGTGTAACTGCCGCCCAGTTATCGAAGACGATGCCGAAGGCACCGCGCACGACTGTCTTGTCATCGACGGCATACGCAAAACCAAAGCGTGGACCAAAGTTTGTTCCGACATTGTGAGCGATCTTGCCGCGTGGATCTACGACTACGTGATCAGGCAAAGTGCCATTTCCAGGGATGCAGGGCGCATGACCGCGGACACTACACGGAGGAGGTAGTTTCTGCACAACATAGGTCCCGTTGGAGAAATCCATGTCGCCGGTTTCGATACCGCCCTGTTCGCCAACCGTGGATTCCTTTCCGTAAGGAGGAATAAATGTGTAGTCATAGCGCAATCCAAAGTTGAGGGTCAGCTTTGGAGTAGCTTTCCATGAGTCCTGGCCAAAGACACTCAACACGCCGCCCGGACGCGTTGTCTCATTCACATTTCTGCGATTGGCACCGTGAGGAACGTTTAAAAGGAAAGATGAAAGCGCATCACCCGTTCCGCCAGACAGTGGATTTTCAGTGCCGGTAGAGTCAAAGGTCAATCCAATCTGCGAGAGAGGGCTTTCGAAGTTATTCGTTGTATATCCGCCGCCAAATTTCAATTCGTGATTCCCGACAATCTTTGTGACCGTGCCGCGGAATTCGTGAACATCAGTCGCTTTGGGCGTGTCCGAAATGGTTTCATTTCCGTTGGAAAGGCCATTGATGCCCGGACCCGGAAGCAGAGAACCGCCGTTAGCCCCGACGAAGCCACTGGCGAAGTCATTGCTGAAACCAATTGTGTTGTAAATATCGCTGGTAGAAGCTATGAAGCGTGTCACAGTGTTATCCAGGACGGTAATCCGTGCGTACTGGGCTTGCAAGATCAGGCTGGGGTTGAAAATGTGAACGTAGCTTCCACCCCAGTCACGGGATTGGATCGGGTGTGTTTGATGCAATGTGGGCAATCCACCGGAGGTGGTCACCTGACTGTTGATGAAACTATAGCGGAACCACGCTGAATCTTTGGATCCAAAGTTCTGATCGATGCGAACATCAAATTCGTTCTGATCCTGAATCAGAGGGGTGGTATCAACCGCGTTCGAATTTGATTTTGCAAGGTAGGGGCCGGCTGCAGGAAAGGCGAACTGAGCCCACGCGACCATGCGCGGGTCAATCAGGTTCTGAGGAATTTGATTGCCGGGGAAGGGATCACGAGAGCACACACCCTGGGAATCGCATGTGGTGGTGAATGGATTGTAGATTTGAGGAATAGGATATGGCCCGGTCTCGTCACCAGCGAGCTGCGCCGGAGTGGCTACCAACAGGTTCGTATCCTGTACCTTTGAGTAGCGGAAACCCTGGTAAGCACCAAAGAAGAATGTTTTGTTCCTGCCGTTATAGAGCTTGGGAATCCATACAGGGCCGCCCACCGAGGCGCCGAATTGATTCTCATGGTATGCCGGCTTCGGCTGATCAAGTGGGAGGAAGTAGTTCCGCGCATCGAAGACTGTATTGCGCACGTACTCCCATGCGCCACCGTGAAAGTCATTCGCACCGCTCTTGGTCACTACGTTTACTACGCCACCCAAAACTGAACCAAATTCGGGACTGTCAGTGTGTGATACGACCTTGAATTCCTGTATAGCATCAATGATGGGTGGAACGGCATAGGTGCTCTCAAGGGTGCCGTAGTTATTCAATCCATCCATCAGATACATATTGCTGCGATTCGTCTGCCCGTTGACAGCGGGAAAGCTATAGTCTGCACCGATGGTAACGGGCGCGCCGAAGCCACCGTTACCTTGCATGCCGTTTGACTGCCCTACCATGACGGGCGCAACCCCTGGAGTCAGTTGGAGAAGTTGGGTAAAGTTGCGTCCATTGAGCGGGATCTCGTTGACCTGCTTCGTGGCGATCACCGCGCCGAGATCTGCACCTCGCAGATCAATCTGTTGAGCGCCCGCCTCGACAGTTACGACCTGCGTTTCGCTGCCTACCCCGAGCGTAAAGTTCATCGTAGCGGCTTGGCCAACGGTAAGAAGAAACTCAGGAATCTGCTGCGGGCTAAATCCTGTAGCTTTGGCCTCGAGGGTATACCTGCCTGGCGGGATGTTCAGAAACACATATTCCCCGGCTGAATTTGTGACCGAGTTGCGCTCGACGGACGTATCCACGCTGCGCAGAGTAACGGTCGCATTCGTGATGACAGCCCCGCTGGAGTCGCGTGCGTTGCCGCTCAGCGAGGCGGTTGAGAGTTGTGCAAAGCCAACGCCGGCAAAGCAAATAAGGACAAGAAAAAGACCAGCGCGCACCTGATTTCTAGACCAGGATCGTAACTCTCCAGAACCCCGCATAGATTCCTCCCAAAAGAGCATCGCTTACACAAAGGCTTTTACTGTGGTTAAGTCGGACAAGCTACAGTTCATTCCCGCATACGGGATCAGTTTGACCTTGTACTCAACCGAAAGAATGACTGTCAAGGGTTATTTTCATAAATAGAAAGTTATTTTTATAACTTAAACCCCGTCGAACGTCTTCTGTCGATGACTCGGGTCTCCATATAAGCGCTCAAAACTTAATTCTCTGGGATGGCGGTTGTCAAGACAAATAGAAGTGGTTGGCTTTGATGCAACGAAAGCTAAGATTTTGATGGGTTTACCAGTATGTTAACGGCTTAAATTTAAGCGTCTAAATCGATCGACCGCAGTGCAGTTGTGGATGGACTCCGTGGGGCCGAATTGCAATTTCATCCACACAGAGACTCTTATCTTGTGTTGGCGTAAATTTGACAGACGGGATAATGTATGAAGTCATTAGGCTACTCTTGACTGGCTCTTTATCTTGCAACTGGAACATGCATCAGGCAGATTTTCCGGCGCTATTTTTGACCTTTCAGTGCAGATCGACGAGTAGCGCGCACATGAATGCGCAGCCGACCCTGAATCATTGCCGAATTGGCCTCTTTTTTGTTGCTAAGGCGCTGTTTTTAGTTACTTTAGCTCTGCAATTTGCGGTTCCTGCGGGTGCAGGGCAGCCTCAGATGCCAGCGCCGACCAACAAGGGCGATGATGGTTACGTCGGATCTGCGAGCTGCTCTTCATGTCACAGTGACATTTACCGGCATTACGTGCAGAGCAGCATGGGGAGGTCTATTTTGCAGGTCACCCCATCCACGATTACGCCCGCTTTTCTGCAACGCCTTTCTATCCCCGCCCATTCCTTTAGTCAGCAGATGGATCGGCATTTCGACACATACGCCCACGATGGAAAGCTGTATCAAAGCGAATACCAATCCGGTGCGGATAATGCTGACGTCTTTCGAGATACACACTCGATAGAGTGGCTCATCGGAGCGGGGATCAATGGGCTCGGAGCGATCGTACGCCGGGATGACTATCTGTTTCAGGCACCGCAGTCGTTTTATTCCAAGCCGAAAGCCTGGGGGCCGTCACCCGGCTATGAATTTGTTGATTTGGGTTTCAACCGACCGATCCAAGCGGGCTGTATCTTTTGTCACAGCGGACGACCGCGACCCCTTGCAAATACGAATGGCAAGTTTGAAAGCCCGGCATTTTCGGAACTCGCGATTGGCTGCGAGAACTGTCATGGGCCCGGCGCAGCCCACGTATCTGCGATGAAGAGCTTGCACGCTGAAAAAAATGAGGCGCTTCACATCGTGAATCCCGCTCGCCTTACCCCGTACCTGGCGGACAACATCTGCATGGGCTGCCATCAAACCGGGGATATCCGAGTGCTGAGACCGGGCAAAACGTACCAGGATTTTCGACCCGGAGAGCCGCTGGATAACATGCTTTCGATTTTGATGGTGCCACCGACGCCAAGCGCGCCGCCTGATGCCGATCACGTCGAGCACTACTATTCCATGACACTGAGTAAGTGTTACCGGAAGAGCGCGGGACGGCTCAGCTGTATAACCTGCCATAACCCACACGCAGAACTCACGCGCGAAGAGGCGCCTGTCTATTTCAATGGCAAATGCCTTACCTGCCACACGGACCATAGCTGCAAACTTCCTCTGGCTGCCCGTCAGCAAAGCAGGCCAGCGGATAATTGCATCGGCTGCCACATGCTCAAACGAGATATCGGTGTGATCTCCCATTCGAGCGCTACCAATCACCGCATACTTGCTCAGCCAAACGAGCCCTTTCCAGATATTACGTTCCGCCAAACGCTTCCATCACTGCCGGATTTGATCCATCTCAATCCAGCGCCGGGGCAAGAGAGCACTCTGCCACCGCCTCTGACACTTCTCGAAGCGTATGGTGAACTGGCCGCGAATCGTCCTGAATATGTAACACCTTATCTCAAGGTGCTTGATGAATTGGAAGTCACCCAACCTGAGAACGCTCTAGTGCAGGCTGCATTAGGGCGAAGAGAGTTGAAGAAGGGCAACTTTCAGGTCGCAGCGGACCATCTCCAACATGCTTTGCAACTGGATTCACCACGAGCGTCGACCCTGGCAGACCTCTCTGAAGCGATGGCAAAGCTTAATCGAATTGAAGAGTCTCTTGCACCTCTGGACCAAGCTATCAATCTCGATCCATTCGATCCGGTGATGCAAAAGAGCCTGGTGGTTCGACTGATTCAACTCAAGCAATATGCACGCGCGCAAACGGCGCTTGAACATTATTTAGAAGTTTTCCCCCAGGATTCCTTCATGCGGGAAATGCTGACTCGTGCCCAGGGAGCAAGACCTCCTGCGCAGTGAACGGTGATTCGAGACATTTCGAATCGTCCCCGCTTCTGCTAGCGTAAGTTCGAGAGCAATATAGTGAAGGCGGTCGAGGCAAATACATTTCCAATTCGCGTGAGCAAGAACAGAATCTTTTTTGAGGCACTCTATTTGTTCAGGTTGAGTTTGTTTGTGCGAAGAATCATTGGACAAAGGGCATTATGTTTTCAACGATCCGCGTTGATAACGTTCGGACTGTTTCCGTTTGTGCTGGCAGGTCAACCAAATTCTATCTGTAAGGGGCCTGCCGATCTTGAACAGGTTCTTGCGACACATCCTTCTGCCGCCGCTTACGACGCTTTAGGCGCTTACTTCGCAAGCCATAATCAGCTTTCTTGTGCGATCACTGCCTTTGAATCGGCCGTTCATCTCGAGGCTAATTCATGGGAAGGTCACTACGATCTCGGCATCGCGCTCCTTACCAGCCATAACCCAAAGCGCGCTGTCCATGAATTGCAGACAGCATCGACACTCAAGCCCGATACGCCGAAGGTTCTACTTCCATTGGGTGTGGCCCTCAGCCAACTGGACCAGCAGGATGCAGCCATTGACGCATTTCGATTGGTCTTGAAACAGGATCCGCAATCGGTGCAGGCTCTCGACGGCTTGACCAAAGCGCTGATCGCTCAAAAAAGATATGCAGCAGCAATTGCCGAGTTGAAGAATGCACCCCCTGACGAAGTACTGCAACTGAATCTGGCAATCGCTTATTCTAAGAACGGTAATGTGAATGAAGCGATTCAGATACTTTCGGATATCGTCAAAGAGCATCCTGACTATGCGCAGGCTCACACCAACCTGGGCATCGTTTATACGCAGCAAAAGCGCTTTAGCGAAGCAGCCAGAGAGTTCGACGCAGCTCTGCGCCTCGATCCTTCAAACGATACTGTTCGCCTTTCCTATGTAAAAGCATTGGCTGCTCTTTTGCAGTATGATCGCGCAGAGCCGCTCATCAAGGAATATCTCCAGAGACATCCTCATGATTTCGAAGGGTTGTATTTTACCGGCGTCGTTGAGCGCGGACTGGGCAATTATGCTGCCGCCGAAAAGCCCCTTCGGCAAGCAATTTCATTGAACCCAAATCATGCTGACGTTCACTACAACCTAGGCTTTGTTCTCGCTCGCCTTGACAGACCTGCCGAGGCGCGTCCGGAACTTGAGAGAGCGCTGCAATTGAATCCGGACTCGAGCGAGGCGCGTTTTCAACTGGCATCTGTTCTTCGCTCATTGGGACAACAAGATCAGGCGCACGAGGAATTGAAGGTTCTGCAGCAGAAGAAGGCGGCGGACGTGAAGCAGGATGTTGCTTCAGTCAAGGCAAGCCAGGCAAATGAAGATCTGCAATCGGGCGATCCGCAAAAGGCTGTCACGCTATACCGCGAGGCGCTTGCGAACGACCCCCATAACGCTAAGACCTACTATGACCTGGCGCTCGCACTGGATCGGCTCGCTGATTATTCCGCGGAACGGGAAGCTCTTGAGAAGGCGCAAACATTGGATGGGAAGCTGGCTCCGGTCCACAATCAGATTGGCTTTCTCGACCTGCAGGCGGGCCATGCTCAGGAGGCGGAGCGTCAGTTTAAGACTGCACTCACGCTAGATCCGCAATACGCGGAGGCGCAAAACAATCTAGGCGTGCTTTATGGTCAAGTCGGCAAAGACAGCGACGCTGAAAAGATGTTTCGCCTCGCAACGGAAAACAACCCTCAATACGGCCAGGCATTTGCGAACCTCGGACTCATTCTGGCCGGCCAGGGACGTTATACAGAAGCTGAGAGCGCCCTGAGCAATGCGGTGCGGCTAGATCCTAAGAACACTGGAGCGCTCAGCGTGTATGGAATGGTCCTCGTTCGCCTGAACAGGGGCAAAGAGTCGCTGCCCATCTTTCGCAAAGTGACCGAACTGGATCCGAACTCGGCGGGAGCACATCTGAATCTAGGAATTGCCCGAGCCGATCAGTCTGATATGAAAGGCGCACTGGCCGAATTTTCCGAGGCGGTGCGCCTCGATCCGAACAACGCAGCTGCGTATTATAACAAGGGCAGAATCCTGCTGGACATGCAGCGAAATAGCGACGCGAAGCCGGAACTTGAAGCTGCTGTAAGGCTCGATCCGAACGCAGCAGAACCCTGGTACTTACTCGGGTTAATTTCCCGGCAATCCGATCAAACTGATGAAGCAATTGCGCAGTTCGAGAAAGCGGTTGCCGCCAAACCAGACTATGCCGAAGCCTTATTCCTGCTTGGGCAGGAGCTTTTGCGCAAGGGCGATACGGCGGGCGCTATTCAGCAATGGCGCAAAGCGATTGAAGTCCGTCCTCAATACAGTGAGGCGCTTTACACTCTTGCTCGTCTACTCATAAAAACGAATCCGGAGGAGGGCAAGCGTCTGCAGGCTCAGTTTGAACACCTTCAGGCCGAGGAACATATCACCGATCGCGCTTCAACACTCGGTAACTTTGCACTGGCATCCGCCGATGCGCATGACTGGCCGCAAGCCATCTCCCAACTCAAAGAAGCGCTCAGTGTCTGCGGAGATTGCAGTGCTTTACCTGTGCTTCACAAGGATCTCGGCCTGACTTACTGCCGCGCAGGAGATTTTAACAATGGCAGAATGGAGCTGCTTGCCGCGCAGAAGCTATCACCGAAGGATGCAGACATCGCACAGGCACTGCATATTCTGGACTCAATGCAGAAATCGCAATAGTGATTAATGTTCATGCCTCAGGCCTTTGCCAGATCGCATAAGCTCTCCGCGCAAATTGTTGCATGCTGGCGCGGACCGCAAATTCAGCAGCATACGGATCGCCTTCGCGGATCAGTTCGATAATGCGCTTGTGGCGGTCCAGATCTGCTTCCCATTCCTGCGCGGCTCGATGCCCCTGAACGACTCGCATCGCAACAAAGGCGAACAGGGGAACAAGAAGAGTGCGTATCTGGGCATTTAGAAATCGGTTTCCGCAAAGCTCACAGAGGCTCAGATGAAAGCCAAGATCAGCTTCGATGAGTTTGCGGATTTCTCCCGACTTCATGGCTTTCCGCATCTCTTTGAGAGATGCCTCCAAAGGTTCCAGATTAGGTTGACGCTGAGCAGTTAAACCCGCTGCCAGTCCCTCGAGCGCTCCTCGAATTTCATAAATCTGAGCGATGTCCGCTTCCGAATAGGATGTGACCCTGGCGCTGCGGCCAGATGCTTTCGTGGCAAAGCCTTCGCTGATGAGCAGGTTGATGGCTTCTCGTACTGAAGTTTGTGCGACGCCGAATTTGCGCGCCCAATAGCCTTCGATGATGCGTTGACCCGGGGCCAGCTGCCCACGGATGATTTCCTCTCTCAGCTTTGCAGCGAGGCTTTGTTTCACTAACAAGGAGGGGTCGTCTTGACTGGAATTCCTGGCTTCGATCATTAAGCAGTCCCGTAAACCGAGACTAGCACGCCTATCGTGTCGAAACTGCAGTCGTAACCGTAGCGAGAATGAGAATCAGCACGGCGACGATTAAGGTGGCATAAGCTCGCCGCGTTGCAGACTTCCACTCACCCGCTATGATGCCCGCAGCATTGGCTGTGAGAACCATCGTAATCTGATAAATCGCCCAACCCGCCGAATCGCCCAGCCGACCCATATAGCGGGTAGAGAGTCCATAAATAGCGACCGCGCCGATCCAGAGCAAGCCCATCAATGAACTGAGGAAGACATCGCGTGATGGGTACGCCAGAATTTTCCAACTCTGATTTTTACGCAGCAGGTAGAGTGTGTAGGCTAGGTTTGGAATCAGGCCACCCATAAGCGCAACCGGCCATACAGCAAAGACGGCCATAGAATTTTCTGCGCCATGCTGCACAGCTGCCTGCGTGATCGATCCTGCGAATGCAAGTGAGAGATTCAGCATGGAAGAGAGCACGCCAGACAATACCGCAATCATCAATCCGGACGTGTAGCCATGATCCGTTTCACGCGCAGGTTGCTCCCGCAGTTTGCCAGCATAGCCAGAGAGGATGACGCCGAGAATCATCAGTCCGCAGCCCGCGATCAGTGTCTGCGAATTTCCGCTGGTGAGTTCGCCTCTATGCAACACCACAAGAGGGACGAGTGCTCCGAAGACCGTGCCCAGCCCGACAATAATTGTGAAGGCAAGCGCCATCCCCAATCGCACGACGGATATGCCGAAGAGAACCTGAGCGATTCCCCAACCAAAACCAAAGAGCAATGATGGCAACAAGCCCGAGAAGGGCAGGGAAGAGTAGAGTCCCGGCCAGCCGGGGACGGTTAAGGACGCAATGAGACAGGGCACGACGACAAGTGAAACAAGGCTGAATACGAGCCACGTGCACTCCCAGGGCCATACACGAATCCTTTTGAGCGGCAGCATGCAATTCCCTACAAGCAGTCCGCCCATAAGGGCGAGGCCAATGCCGAAGAAATTGCTATTCATAGAGATCCGAGCTGCTTCCCGATTCCTGCGGCGTTTTGTAGCGCCCGCCGGTTACTTCAGCCGGATGAACGAAGTGACTGCTCAAATGAGGAATGTGTTCGAGGAACGTCTCGGGATGGCCCATGGCGATGTGATTGAACAAAACAAGATGCTGATGAATCTGTCCCATGTCGCCAACGTGGGGAACTACAGGAACACCATATTTGCGCGCTAGCAGGCTCACTGTGAGGAATTCGCTAACGCCTCCGATGCGAGTGCAATCAGGTTGCAGAAACCCGACACACTTGGCTTCCAAATAGTTTTTAAACACAACCCGGTTAGGAACATGCTCGCCGAGAGCAAGTGAAAGGGGAGCGATTTCCTGGGCTAACTGCTTATGCGCGAAAATGTCATCGGGGTGTGTCGGTTCTTCAACCCAGTATGGATCCATGCTCGCGAGTTCCTTGCAGGCGGTGATTGCAGTAGGTAGAGACCACTGCTGATTCGCATCGAGCATAATCGTGGCGCCGGGTCCGGTAATGCGCCTCAATTCTTGAGCCCTCTTTAGATCTCGCTGAAGAGCCCCGCCTATTTTCAGCTTGAAGGCTCCGAATCCCTGGTCGAGACTGCGTTGCACGTTTTCGCGCACTTGGTCATCGTCATAGTGATACCATCCGACGCTAGTGTCGTATCCGGGATAGCCCCGCTCCAGAATTCCCATTCGCGCAGCGCGTTTCTGCTGCTCATACGTGAGCATTTGTGATGCAGTCTGTTGATCGAGAACATCTTCGAGGTAGCTCAGATCCAGAAGGTGCACAATCTCGTCGGGTGAAAGGCTTAAGAGCACACTCCACAATGGTTGTTTTCTCGTCTTGGCCCAAAGATCAAAGCAGGCATTTGTAATAGAAGCGAGTGCAAGATGGACCACGCCTTTGTGCGGCCCGAGCCATCGCAGGTGTGGATCATCAGCCAGTGCCCGGAATCTCTCGCCGAATCTGGACATCAGTTCTTCGATATCGACACCTACTAACTGCGAGGCAAGCAGTTCTATGGCGCGACAGACGAGGTCGTTTCCCTGGCCCATCGTCAATACCAGACCAATTCCGCGCAAGCCTGTATCGAGCGTCAGATGGGTAACAGCGAAGGAATATTCTGGCCTGGAATGAACAGCATCTGAACCTGCACCTGGTTCGAGTTGATACCGGACGTCGCGCGTACTGACAGCATTAATCAACATATGTGTAGTGCTCATTCGTGCTTAGCATCAATGTCCATGTTCTAGATCGAGAATCAGGCCTCTTCGGAACGTTTTTCGAATTGGTTGAATCGGCGGGTGCACTCTGTTCCCTGATAGCAGAATTCCAGACATAGTGAACGATGGTGGCCGATGAGCACTCGATCTGGATTCGAAATGTACGCGCAAGGGATCCGTGTGCTGTGAATCCGACATGGTGGGAAGCGCTGAATACTTCCAGCGCGTCATGGGGTCGTTCATACATGGGGCCAGCAATCAGTGCCACCTGAACGGTACGAGACATGGCTCTCCCAATTGGTTTCTTGAACAAGTGGGAATTATACGTATAAGCGCTCAAATAGATCAATTGATTGCCCAGCTGCTCACTCTGTTGGCGGACCGTCGACGTCTAAATTGCTCAGGGCTGGCCGCTTGACAAGCAATTTGACGGGGAATTAGGGTTTAGCAAATATGAGCGCTCAAGGGTGGAATCGTCGGCAATTTATTCAATCGGGGCTGGCCGCCTCGTCCTTTTCGTTATTGCCGAATTTCGGATTTGCGTCGAGCTACGTTTGCGATCGAACCACCTGGTATCGGGATGCAAAGTTTGGGATGTTTATTCACTGGGGCCCGTACTCGCTTGCCAGCGTCGAGGCCTCCTGGCCCATCATGCGGCCTACGTCCGGAGGCATTAGCGAGGCCGATTATCGTGCGCTGCCGGCCAAGTTTAATCCGACCAAGTTTGATCCGGATGCGTTTGTAGATCTGGCGCGCGCTGCCGGCCAGGAGTACATGGTGTTCACCACAAAGCACCATGATGGCTTCTGCATGTTCGATTCGTCGTATACGGACTATAAGGTCACGAATACTCCATACGGTAAGGACATTGTGAAGCAGCTTGCGGATGCCTGCGGTAAACGGGACATGCGGCTCGGCTTCTATTACTCGCCTCCTGACATGCACCATCCTGATTTCCGCGACACGTCGAAACTTGCTCGTGACAACTGGAATGGCGAACCTCAGCGTCCGGAGTGGCCTATCTATCTTGACTACATGCAGCTGCAGTTAACGGAGTTGCTGACGAGATATGGGCCTGTTGTCCTGATCTGGTTTGACGGGCTGAATCACCAGGAGAAGTACAACGGAACGCAATTTATCGAGCTTATTCGCAACTTACAGCCGGGAGCACTGGTCAATGACCGTATTGGTGTGCCTGGCGATTATGTAACGCCGGAACAGTTTATTCCCAAAGCCATTCCTACCAAGGATGCTCATGTCTCTGGCTTGGAGAAGAATGGCCAGAATGAACTAAAGGCAACCGTTCCTAAGCAGGAAGATTTTCAGCTCTGGGAAACGTGCATGACGATTAATGAAACATGGGCTTATAACATGCATGATCACGACTATAAGTCGGCGCAGTTCCTGATTCGAGGGCTGGTCGAGGTGGCGAGCCGTGGCGGTAATTTTTTGCTGAATGTGGGGCCGCAGCCTGATGGGGTCATCCAGCCGGAGTTTCAGGAGCGGTTGCGAGCGATTGGCGATTGGCTTGCCGTCAATGGGGAATCTATCTATGGCACTACTTATGGGCCAATCCAGGGAGTAAGTTCACTCAGAACGACGACTAAACGCGAAACAATCTACGTTCATATCTTCGATTGGCCGTCATCTTTGCTGCAGATTCCTGGACTAACGGCGAAGGTAGTTGGCGCGCATCTTCTTGCGAATGGACAGCCAGTTAAATTCCGCCAGGCTGAGCAGAACATCGAGATAGAACTTCCTTCGCAGGCACCTGATCCGAATGTCTCCGTCATTGCAATGAAAACACACTAGGTGTTTAGTCCCGGCATTTGATGGATCGGATTGAGAGTAAATCTGTCGGGTTCTTTTTGCCAGCATTTGCAGATGAATTCATAAGCCGTGAGGCCATGGAGCGTCTTGAGTCGTTTGGCGAAGTTGTAGGAAGCGACGAAGTCGCTGAGGTGCGTGCGTAGCTGGCTGTGGCTGTCGTAGTGATAGCGCTGGACGGTAGCTTCTTTGATGGTTCGGTTCATGCGCTCGACCTGGCCGTTCGTCCAGGGATGATTCGGCTTGGTGAGCCGGAGGTCGATGCCGTGCAGAAGACAGACTCTGTCAAAAGGATGGCCGCGAAAGCGGGCCGTTGGCCCCTTGCGATTCTTCGGCAGATCGGCGAACTGAATACCGTTGTCAGTGAGCACGGTGTGGATGCGATAAGGGACAGCCGCGACCAGGGCTTCGAGGAATCTCACCGCAGTCTGCATGTCGGCATGTTCGACCAACTCCACGAACGCGAACTTCGAGGTGCGGTCGATGGCCACAAAGAGATAAAGCTTGCCTTCGGCGGTGCGCACCTCGGCCAGATCTACATGGAAATAGCCGATCGGATAGCGCTCGAACTTCTTCCCGCCGGGCTTGCTACCTTCCACTTCCGGCAGCCGGCTAATGCCATGCCGTTCCAGGCAGCGATGCAGTGAAGAACGGGTCAGATGAGAAATCGTTGCCTGCAAAGCGTAGAGGCAATCATCGAGGGGCAACAGAGTGTGCCTGCGAAAAGGAACGATGACGGCCTCCTCCTGCACGGTCAGGACGGTGGAGCGGGGATCTTTCGGACCGGTGCGAAGATCGGCCACCGAGCAACGCTTCCTCCATTTGGCCACCGTCTTGGGGTTGATTCCATGACGGCGCGCCAGTCTTCTCAGGCTCTCTTGACTATGCTGCAGCGCTCGACGGACCGCCTCTGTCGTGGTGGCGCCCCGGTGTCGAACCTGCCCCATAGTGCCTCCTTCCACTCCCTGGATAAGAATGCACCATTAAATGCCGGGACTAAACACCTAGAAGGACGACCTGACACTCCCCGACGGCAGATCCCTCTCTCTCCAAGAGGCTCTTTCTATATTTTCAATCATTTACTGGTAATACAGACGGAACATATCCAGGCCCCGCGAAGCTGGCATGTGGGTCGGGCAGCCCATGAAACGAGAGTGCTGGATTGTGATCCAGCTCTCGAAGTGAAGGGGACCACACTGTTCTGTGTGGAACCACACGGATCGTTGTGTAGTAACCTCTATACCTTTTGCTGCAAGCCCATCCTACTCTTGATCTCGGTTATTGCACGCTGTCTCTAGCGGGAGCAGATCTAAACTAGGTCCCGGAAATTCCTTACTTAGCTGATGAGTGAAAGCTTTGATGCGCTGGATTTTCCACGCCACCGATTGCATTTGCCGCTGAAACAACTGACACCTGTCAGTTCAATTCAGACAAAAGGCTTTGAGAAGCCGAGCGGCGCTTACACGTCGATCCCGCATGAGATCGCTTTTGAGTCCCTTGGAAACGGCCTTTACCCGGAGTTCGGAAATGATCGCAAACACTACGAAGCAATTGCTTTCTCTCGCATTGTCCGCAACCCTGATGCCGTTGGGCATCCCTGCAGAAGCGGCCTTTGCCTTTCAGGCCCAAACGCCTCCCCCCCAAGTTCCACGCCTTCGCCATCGGCACAGGCGAACTCGGCTCCTGCAGTTGCTCCGCTGACGCCGGATCAACTTGATTCTTTGGTTGCACCCATTGCGCTTTATCCGGATGCGCTGGTTGCGCAGGTTCTGGCGGCAGCGATGTATCCCGATCAGGTTGCGATGGCCGATTTGTGGCTTGGGCAGAACAGCAGCCTGACGGGATCGGCGCTGGCACAGGCTGTGGATCAACAGTCGTGGGACCCGAGCGTGAAGGCGCTGACTCAGTTCCCATCGGTTCTGAAAAATCTCGCGAGCAACCTGGCCTGGACGTCCAGCCTGGGGCAGGCGTTTACAAATCAGCAGACTGATGTGATGGCTGCGGTACAGGACATGCGCGTAAAAGCGCAATCCGCGGGAACTCTGCAGTCGTCCTCGCAGATCACCGTCGTGCAGCAGAGTCCTTCGACTATTGTGATCAAGCCTGCTAATCCTGACGTGGTTTACGTTCCCCAGTACAACCCGACTGTGGTTTACGGAGCGCCAATTGTCGTTCCTGCTTACGTGCCTCCGCCCCTGCCCGTGGTTACGGCTGGCGTCTTTTTCGGAGCAGGCATTGCCGTAGAAGCCACTCTTGGCGGCTGGGGTGGTGGCTTTGGTTGGGGCTGGCACGCCTGGAATGTTGGCTGGAGTGGTGGAGGTGGCAACGTCATCTTCAACAACAACACCTACATCAATAAGACAGTCATCAATCGGACTACTTACAACAACTACCATCCGTGGGGACCGAACAATCCCAATGGTTATCACCCCGGAACCGACACGCACTATGGACCGAACGGTGCGTATCATCCCAGCGGTTACTACGGACCGAACGGT
>Ga0210402_10000911_pt1 | contig 31690 bp, 34 predicted proteins | sample IncBWC7MmetaG_FD_161055 | JGI IMG/M metagenome (GOLD analysis project Ga0210402, IMG submission 161055) | Forest soil microbial communities from Barre Woods Harvard Forest LTER site, Petersham, Massachusetts, United States - Inc-BW-C-7-M | ecosystem: Environmental > Terrestrial > Soil >...
GGCTGTCTTTGCCTCGGCTGGTTTTGTCTCGGTGGTCCCGGCCCAAGCGGCCCGGCCCTCGGTGCCCGTAGCCATCCCTCACTCTTTGTTCAACCCTGTCGCCACCCGCTCTTGGCCGATCAGCATCAGGGCCCTGGTAGCTCGCATCTTGAAAGAGGAGTGTGTCATCTTCCCGGCCCTGTGCCGGGTGGTCACCCCGCTCCCAACTACGACCACGGTGCCCCCGCTTACCACGGTGACCACCACGGCCCCGACCACAGTCCCCACCACCGTGCCAACCACGGTTATTACTACACCTGTCATCACCGTGAACATCCCCATACCGGTGCCTTTGGCCATGCCCTCTGTCTCCTCGGGCACCTCCACTTGTACGGTGACCATGACCGGTGGAGGAGTGGCTCAGTGTAACCAATCGGCCTCGGTGAGTAGTAGTGGGTAAGGGTGCTTTGACAACATACTGAGGTACTGTATCCTCAGTACCATGTTCGTCCTCTATTCCCGTAACACCGTCATTCGCGCCTATTTCGACAAATATGTCAACAAGCGCAAAGGGGCGACCCTGAAAGAGGTGGCAGCGGTTCTGGGCTATACCACCAAGAACATCTCAGATGCGGTGTTCCCGCGTGGTTCGGTAATAGTGGAGTACATACGGGTCGGGCCCAGCACCTACCGCCCGACCAATGACCATGTACCGGGTTGGGACGCAGCGGCCGCTGAGAGGGTCCTGGAAGACCATCTGAACGGCGTGTACCGGATTGATGGGGTGATGAGCCGGGCTAAGGCCGAAAAGGCCCCCAGAGCCCCCTACCAGTCCGCTCGGGTAACCCGCAAGGGGGCCGCTGACTGGAGCCACTTCCATCTTTGGAAGGCCATCTTGGACGCCCTGTACGAGCTAACCGCGGTGACCAGGGGTGGGGCGCGCCGGGTAGAGGACATCAAGGCCAAGCTGATCGAGCACAAGGTCCCCAACCTGGATGACCGGTTAGGGCCAGCCATGCGGTCGATCGCCTACAGCCTGGGTTGGGTAGCCGATATCGGAGGCAACCCGAACCGGTGGTTCCTTACCCCTGAGTACTTGCGCCTCACCCCCGAAGAAAGAGAACTGGTCCTGTCGGAGTGGGATGATGCCGGGAACCGGATAGCCCCGCTGGTACCCGCTTATGAACCGGTGGTAGTGATGGGTGTTGCCGTGGTGACCCCCGAAGAGGGTAGGGTGCTGATAGCTCACCGGTTCGAATGGGACGGCCTCCCGTTCGGTGCCCCCGAGGGGACCGAGGTAATGCTAGAGGCCCATCTGCCCAAGGAAATGTCTGCTCAGGAGAGATTGGGACTATTTCAATTCGTAATGAAGCTGCGGGAAGACTTGCTCAACCTGATCTGACCCCGTCTCACCCGGCTCCCTTTTCGGAGTCTTTGTACGATGTGTTCCTGTACGTAGTGAAGAACTACGGGGAACCTGGCGACTGGGTGCTTGACCCCTTCGCGGGCATAGGCGGAATCCACTTCCTGGACCAGTTCGGGTTCCCTACGGTGGGGGTCGAGATCGAGCGGGACTGGTGCAACCATGCCCGCACTGTCCAAGGTGACGCCACCAACCTTCCATTTGCCGGTGAGAGTTTCAAGTTCACCATCACCTCGCCCTGTTTTGGCAACCGCATGGCCGACCACCACAACGCTACCGACGAGTCCTACCGGCGCACCTACAAGCACTGTCTGGGCCATGACCTCATGCCCGCCAACACCGGGGCTATGCCCTGGGGGCCGCGCTACCGGGTCATGCACGCCGTGGCCTGGTATGAGGTCTGGCGGGTGACCGAGCCGGGCGGTATCTTTGTCCTGGACATCAAGGACCATGTCCGGGACCATGTTCGTCAGCACGTCACCCACTGGCATTACCAGACCATCACCGGGCTCGGCTTCAGCCTGGTCGAGGTCATCGAGCCCGAGGTCAGGGGGTTCAAGATGGGCGAGAACCGAGACGACCCCGGTAAGCAGCCTTTCCGCCTGCCTGAGAGGGTCATGGTCTTCCGAAAGCCGCAGGTCTGAGGCAATTTGTCAACTTGATGTGCATAGTTCGGTAAAACCCGGTACTATGAAGTCATGGCAACAACGACAGACAACAACGAGGACCTGCACTGGTGGGCGACCCAGTTGCGCCGGGCTCTAGCCAAGGCTCCTAACGCCCCTTTGTCCAAGAGCATCCGGGCCCAGGCCAACGCCGCCCGTGAGGCTCATGCCCTGACCATCCCCCTGCTCTCAGGCTGGGTTCATGAACTGGACACCAAGACGATCCCTCAGTCCCGGCTGCCTAAGCCCTTCCCCAACAAGAAAGCTCAGCCCTGCGAGCGCTGCGGTAAGTGGGTCGAGGCTGGTCAGGGCCTGTGTGAGCGCTCTGACGATGACTCCCGCTGGATCGTCAGCCACCCCGAAGACCCCGGCTGCCCGGTGGTCATGTTCGAAGGTATCCCCGAGGGCCGTTACGCCATCGACTGGGGCACCGCGGAGGCCGAAGACATCAAGTTCTACCAGATCAAAGAGGCGGTCCTGTGGGCCCAGGCGTCGGCCGAACTGTGGGAGGTCAAAGACACCGAGGCCGTGGCCAAGGTCCTGGCCGCCATCAAGGTTGACCCTAAGGCGGCCTCGCTCCTGTACGGGACCAAGCTCGGGGCCTGCGGTGTTTGCGGCCGCACGCTCACCAACCAAGACAGCCGTGACCTGGGTATTGGCCCAATTTGTGCCGGGAAGATGGGCTGGTGAGCAGATGAGCTATCTCATTACGGGTACCATAACATTGAGAGGAGGCATTTAGCGCATGAGCGTATCTCAAATTGCACCAGAAGACCTGGTAGAGGACTTCGAGTGGCCCGAGCCGGAAGCGCCGAGGTCCCCTTACATGACCAAGGCCCAGGGCAAGGAACAGGCTCGGAACCTGTACTTGACCGAACTGGCCGAAGTGACCCAGGCCATCAACGGCCTAAAGGACCGTCGTCCCGAGATCGTCCGGTTGGCCAAGGTCAACGGGGCGACCTGGGAAGAGATCGGTGATGCCCTCGGTACCAGCCGTCAGGCTGCCTGCCGGACTTACAACGACTGAGCGACACCTGAGCCTTGTCTACCTGGCTTGTGATCGAGCGGAGTACAGCCCGCTCAGGTGTTAGAGGTCAAACTGTCTATGATGTAGAGCGCAACGGGCGGGCGTTCGCTTATGACCTTGACCTGGCTCAGGCCAGGTCCCGCATCACCAGGAACCGGCGTTTTGACCCGGTGGCCGACAAGGTCATCCTGGTCAGGGTCGATGGTGGGCGAGAAACGCTGGTCCAGCGGGGTCACGCGTAAATAAAAAATCTCTGTTGCACTCCTTTTTGCGCGTTGCGCGTGGTACAAAGGAAGAACGGAAAAAACTGTGCCGACAAGACGCGCACACTGAGCTAACCGGAGAATTATGACAGCCACCGAAACATCCGAACCCACCGCCGCCCAGCGCAAGCCGCCTCCCTGGATCGAGAAGGCCCAGGAGCTTTCCCGTTTCCACTGGGTGGAGCGTTGGCTCCCCCTTGACGAACTGGTCACCTTCCGCCTGGGTGAGTCGGCAGACGGCTTCCAGCGGCCCCTGCAGGAGCGCCGGGTCCAGTACCTGGTGGACCACTTCGACGCTGGCGAGGCCAGGGTCATCTTTGTGTCCCGCCGGGACAAGGAAGACGGCTCTTATGAGTACGTCATCCTGGACGGCCAGCACACCGCCGCCGCCTGCAGCCGGGTGGGTATGACCCACATGGCGACCCGCATCTTCTACGGCATGAACCTGGAGGACGAGGCCAGCCACTTCATCGAGTACCAGGCCAACTCCAGGAAGATCCCTGGCGTGGTCCAGCACAACGCCGAGGTCATCGCCTCGTCCCCCGAGGCTGTTGCCATCGAGAACATCCTGCGCCCGTTCTACCTGCGCATCTCGACGGCCAAGCTCCGCAATGAGGACGGGTACATCCCGGTCGCCTCTCGGGCCATGTTCGAGAAGCTCCTGGCCATCTCCCCGGCCATCTTGAAAGAGGTCCTCCAGCTTTCGGTGGACGCCTGGGGCCACAACCGGGAGAGCTTCAACTCCCGCATCATGAGCGGGCTCGGCTATCTCCTGGCCACCGCCTACACCTCTTCGGGCCAAGCCCCTTTCGACCGCCAGCGCATGCTGGCCGTGTTGAAGAACACCACGCCTCGCCAGATCGAAGAGAAGATCGGGCCTACAGGCTCGGGTGGGGCGCAGCGGGCCGGGGCCTCGACCTTGCTGGAGCTTTACCTGGAGGGTGGCGCGCCGGGCTACACCAAGATCAACAGCCGGGCCAAGACCTCTCCGCAGGTGCCCGAGAAGTTCAACATCAAAAAGGACTACGTGGAGCACGACTTCTGGACGGCCGAGTCCATCGACTACGGCCGCACCAAGGTCACGCCCTATGTGGCCCCGCCTGCACCCGAGCCCCGTCCCCGTGGGCGGCGTCGGACCGCCGCCAATGAGGAAGCTCCGGGCGTAGCTGCCAGCAATGGAGCCGAGGCTGAAGCGGTGGCCGAAGCCGAAGTCGTGATCGCGGTCGAGGACCGCAAGGCCGAACTGATCGAGGGTGGCACCATACCCTTGGCTGAGGCCGCTGCCGCGCCTGCGGGCGAAGAGGGCGACGACGACTGGAACTTCCAGGCCTAACCCCCTTGGGGGGATCGCCCCCCTTTCCCCCCAAGCGGTTGTATGCCATGGTGAGGGCTATGACGGAAACAACTAGCGAAGCCAAGCCCACCTACGAGCCCCCCGAGATCAAGGCCCTGGGAGCAGTGAGCGACCTGACCCAGGGCACGGGGCTCAACCCTCTTGGTGGCCATCACCACAACCATCACCACGGAGGGGTCTTCCCGCCTTACCCGACCACCACGACCACGACCCCCGGTTCACCGTTCAACAACCTGTCCTAGACAACCACTAAGCCGATAAAGAGCCCGCCTGTTGGCGGGCTTCTTTAGTTGGTAAACTTTGCTTACCCCTCTACCCAAGAAGGAGTAAGCAATGACAGTTGAAATTATCGACTGGATGCCCGAAGACATCTGGAGCCAATTGGCCTATATAGCGGAGGCGACTGACCAAGCTCCGAGCGATGTGGCCGTGGATATCTTGCGCGAAGGCGTCAGGGTCAAGCTGACAGAAATAGCCGAGCAGGTTGATGCCGATGTTTTCCGCCTGGAAGCCGAGCTTACCGCTGCCCGCGCCCGCCAGGCGGGCCTGAACGGCCCGTCTGAGGCCCCTCAGAGCCCCGTAGAGCCGAGCAATGACTCTGGACCGTACCACTGGCCTGAGAATATCCGCAGGGATGTCAGGGCCGTCCTGGGCGCTGACCGGTCACGCACCTTTACTACGCGTGAGGTGATCGATGAATTAGTGGCCTCGGGCTATAACATTAGGGGTAATGTTGGTTTTTACGGCCAGGTGAACAGAGCCCTCTGCCTTCTGGTAAAAAACGGGGAGGCTCGTAGGGCGGTACATGGCCAGTACGCCTGGAGGCGACGACCGAACAAAGCCTGAGGCCACCGAAGGGCTAATGCTGCGCTATGCCCGAGGTTCAGTCCTAACCGCTGAGGTAGCAGGGGACCGCGACACCCGCCTGGCGGCTGCCCGAGCCCTGGGGGCCTCGGAGTCCCCAGGCATGGCGCACCAGGCCCACCGGGTGAGCTTCAAAGATGTCAAGCGCACCCCTGGTTACCTGTACATCCGTAACCGGGCCATCTCCTCTCGGACCAATGACAACTTCGACCACTGGCCCGCCGATGAGATATCCACCGATGGCCCCGGCATAGGGTGGACCACCTTCATCGGCCGCCCTGTGTTCGTCAACCACGCCAATGCCGACCACCGTCGCGCCCGAGGGGTGAACATTGCCGCCGCCCTGCATACCGACCACCTCCCCGATGGCTCCCCCGACACCTGGGTCGAGCTACTGAAGGAAGTGGACCCGGTGGCTTACCCCAAGCTGGCCCACGCCTTGGTTACAGGCAAGATCGACCAGACCTCGATGGGGGCCGATGTGGGCCTGTCCATCTGCTCGGTGCCCACCTGTGAGAACCGGGCCACCATGGAGGACCAGCTTTGCCACCACATGCGCCGGGAAAAGGGCCTGCGCTATTCTGCTCTGGACCCTCGCACCGGCAAGGTGCGCCGGGGGCTCATCTACGAGGTGTGCCGCAACGTGAAGTTCTTCGAGGACTCTCTTCTGGCCGAGCCCGCTGCCGATGTCACGGCCTATGTGCTCGGTGTTGAAGACCTGAGGCACTAACCGTGGTCAAGGTAGCGGCCGAGAACGTACCCTTCGGGGCTCCCCTCGATGAGGTCATGAGCCGTGATAACCAGAACGTCATGTCCGGGGGGAACCCCAGCTTCAAGTCCTTTGGGGATGAAGAACAGTACTCGGAGTTAGAAAAACAGGGGGCCAAGGTCGAAGAGTTCCCCGACGAGGGTGCTCCCTTCAAAGATGACGGTGAGGATCTGGAGGACTGGGACAAGACCAGGGCCAAGCAAAGTGCCAAAGAGGTTACCCATGCCGGTCTGGCCCTCATGGCCAAGGACACTGGCCGGGTCCTGACCCTCCAGCGGGCGCTCTCCGACCAGGACTCGGCCGGTGGTAAGTTCGAGTTCCCCGGTGGGAAGGTCGAAGAGGGCGAGAGCCCCCTGGAGGGAGCTATCCGGGAGTGGAAGGAAGAAACCGGCAGTCAGTTACCCTCTGGCCAGGTGGCCGATAGCTGGCTGTCCAACGGGATGTACCAGGGCCATGTGTACGTGGTCCCCTCAGAAGATGTCCTCCAGATCAACGGTAGCCCCGGTGACCGCCAGGTACTGAACCCCGACGACCCCGACCAGGACAACATCGAAGTGGTCCTGTGGATGCACCCGAAGGACCTGAAGGACCACCCGTCCACTCGCAAAGAGGTCAAGACCGGTACTGACTGGTCGGTGTTCGGCAAGGCCCGGCGCAGGGTGGCGGCTGCCTCCTGTGAGTGTGGTCATGACCAGTCCGAACATAGTCGCAACCGCGGTACCTGTGATTCGTGCTGGCGGCACTTCATGGACCACTTCCAGGACTACTACCAAGGCATTGGCCCCGAGGTCACTTACTGCAAGCGCTACAAGGGGGACCGGGTGAAAACAGCTATGTCCGACCGGGCCGATTATGGCATGGGCCATTCCCCCAATGAGGACGGCCCGCCGCTGCACAACCTGACCGAGGAAGGCGGCTACGCCCCCGAAGACCTTTACACCCACATGCACTACTACCGCACCGGGGACGACCAGGCCGACTCCGAGAGCATGGCGGCTATCCGCAAAGCCAAGTGGGATAATGCCCGGCCCCGCCGGGCGGTGGACAACTCCCAGTGGCGGGAGCGCGGCCATGACTTCGAGGACCACCCGGCTGAAAGTGATGAGGACTTCCAGGCTCGCTTGGACAAGCGCAAGGCCGGTGAGCACCACGTCACGGTGTACCGGGCTGCACCCCGAGGGGCCAAGACCCTCAATACCGGTGACTGGGTAACGCTTTCTCGCTCCTATGCCCGTGGCCATAGCAAGCACCCTGATGACAAGACTCAGGACATGCCGGTGTACGAGTCCAGGGTCCCGGCCAAACATGTGCGCTGGCCCGCCGACTCCATCAACGAGTTCGGGTACTTCGGCCCCGAGGCTAAGGCTACGGTGCGCCTGCGGGGAGGTAAGAACGCCCCTCGGGTAGAGCCCCAGGCCCGTGAAGGGTCAATGAGGGTACGCCTGGCTAACGATGAGATTGTCGTCCCCCGCAATATAGACACCCTGCGGGACTCGACCTGTGCCGTGTGTGGCTCGGTGGACTCCATGAACGGTGACCGCTGCACGGTATGCGGGTACATGGCCACCCCCCAGGCCTTCCAATCCCCGGACACTTCCTTGGCCCCCAAGGTGCGCGACGAGCTTGGTATCGGCAACCCCGATGGCGACGACATGATGGGAGCCCCGGATGCGGGCCTGGAAGGCCCCCCAGGGGCCGAAGGGGACCTGGAGGGCATGGGAGAGCCCGGAGACGGCCAGGAGGGCTTAGAAGGCGACGAGGGTGCCCCTGCGCTTATCTGTGACAACTGCGGGACCACCTTTGACTCCCAGGAGGAAGAGGAGGACCTGTCCGAGCCCTACATGTCCCCCGCCGCCCGCATCGAGCCCGATGTCTCGGCCTTGGGTGTCGAGGACGAGATGGAAGTGGCCCGAGAGGTGGGCCAGGAGGAGAACGAGGCCGGTACCAACGAGGGCGTGGCGTACCAGGAGGGCGATGAGTGCCCGGTGTGCGGCATAGGCACCCTGGTCCCCAACGACAACCCCGAAGAGGCCATGGAAGAGCCTTTGTCTGGCGAGGAAGAGGGACTGGGGCCACCAGGTGAACAAGAGCCGATCGGACAAGAAGGTCCCCCAGGCGAAGAAGAAGGGCCGGACGACCAAGAAGAAACGCCGCCCGGCGAAGAAGACGAAGAAGTAGAGCCGCCCGAAGATGAAGAAGACACCGACGAGGACGGCGATGATGAGGACGACCAAGAAGAAGAAGATGAAGGCCCACCATTTCGCCGCCAAAGGAAGGGATCAAGTACGATGGCCGTAACCCAAGGGGCCCAGCGCCCCGCCCGAGCCCCGGTTCCTGCTCAGCGCCAAGGACAACCTCCGCGTCGCCAAGCGGCCGCCCCCAACCCGGCCGCCCAGGAGCGCCAGCGCTTGTTCAAGACCCTGGAGGCTCAGACCACGGCCATCAACCGTCAGGCCGACCGCCTGGAGGCCCAGGACCGCATGCTGGCTACCATGGGCCGCTTTGTCCGGTCAGCCTCGACCAAGATCAGTGAACTAAGCCTGCGGAACGAAACCCTGGAGCGCCAAATGGCCTTGGTGGCCAACGCCTCGGGCCTGATGGAGCCTCTGGCTACCATTGGGGCTGCAGGCCAGGCCCGAGTGGCCACCTTGTACCACAAGGCCAACCCGGCCAACCCGGCCCAGCCCGTGCCCGAACCGGCCTCAGAGCCGCCCGTAGCCACCTCTCAGGATGCCGTACAGGCCGAGGGCCGCGACGATGTCACCCAGTTGGGGGCCACCCCGGTAGCCGATGTGCAGGCCGATGCCGTCACCAGTGTTGACCTCCCCTACGGGGAACTGGCCAACCAGCCGGTAGGCATGAACCGTACCGATGTCACCGCCCCGGTGCAGGGGACCGAGACGGCCACCCCGCCTGACATGACGGTTATCCCGGTGGACGCCCGCATTGGCAACCCGGACAACCCCCAGCCCGCCTTCCCGTTCACCATAGGTCCCGTAGGAGCCCCCTCCCGGCCCTATTCTGGCCCCTCGGTGGGCAACCCACCCTCGACTGCGGCCCGTAACGACCAGCGGCCCCAGGGCGAGCCCGGTGTAGCAGTTCATCCCCAGGCCCAAGCTCAGGCCCACTACATTGCTTCGGTCAACCTGGCCCGCCTGCGCGCTCAGGTCGGTATCTCCAACGAGGAGCCCTTCCAGTTGGGGACCAAGATCGCCGCCGCCATGAGCGATGCCCAGATCAATGCCGAGGCCCAGGGGCTCCAGGCCGTGGCCTCCAGGGCTCAAGCTCAGCCCCCACCTCAGTACTTCCAGCCCGGCCCGGCCTTCGAACCGGTACAGGTCACCGGTATCCCTGACGCCCGGCCCATGGTCCCCCACATGGCCACCACCACCGGTAATGGCAGTGTCCTCCCGGCTGACCCTAGCTTCCAGGCTGGGAAGTACGGCCCTGGCCCCGGTACGGCCATCCAGGGCACGACTATGTTCGCCCCTCGGGCCGATGAGTTTGGTTGGGATTCTCCGGTCTAGGTGAAATGGCTGTTATGGGTAGCAAACGAGAAGGTCCAGATTGTGCTCAACATGGTGTTGGGCCTGGTGTTTGCCGTCATGATCCCGGTGTCTTTGATCACCGGGCTCAAACAGTCAGTCCCGTTCCTGGTGTTCTTGTCCCTGTGGGCCTTGGTAGCAGCGCATTGGTCAGGCGCGCTGGCGGCTTGGGCCGCTCAACAAATTACCTCCACCGACACCGAGGAACCTGAACCCCAGCCTAAATAAAGCCTCCCTGGACCACGCCCCCTTTCGAAAGGCCCGCCGCCTTTGTCGGGGGCGTGGCCGCGTCCGGGAATAGGCCCCTTTTTCCCGCTAAGGAAACAACAGGCTTACTGTCATGCCCGCCTTAGAGCACGAAAGTGTCAGAGCAACCAGCCAAACGGGGGCTCACTGAAAGGAAAAGAGGAGCCATCGTGCTGCAAGTACCGGTGTCGATCCCATGGATACACCGCCCCATTCGGCCGAAGTACGCCTTCACACAGGCGACCCCGAAGGCTGGGTACCTCGACCCTAACTTTGCCCGCACTACGCCGGTTTGGCCAGGCATGGCCTTCATGCGTACCACGGGTGTCGGTTACGCTCAGAACCAGCCTCTGAACGTCAATGTCGTCCCTTATACCAACAACCCGCTCATGGGCCAGCAGTACGTGGCCACAGGGGCGGAATCGAATTACACCCTGATCGCCAATGGAGCCTCGTCCTGGGGTGTCCCGGCTGGTTTGGTGGGCCAGTACATCGGCGGCGACGGCATCGATGAACTGATCCAGGTCAACCTGAACGCCATTGCCGTTTGGGTCCTTGGCCCCGACTCCGAGTTCGAAGTCCTGGCCCCGGTGTTCGACCCCCAGCTTGCCTGGGCCACGGTTGACCCCGGCAACGGCCAGGACGTGTTCATCTACGCCCGGACCAAGGCTCTGACCGGTGCCAACTTCTCGGTGGCCGGTAATGGCAACCACCCGCTCAATGTCTTTGGCCTCCAGGGGCAGTTGATCTTCGCTCCTGGCAACGCCATCGACACCATGCCCAACACGGGTACCCCCAACTACGCCGCCGCCACTGTGTCGGTCACCCCGGTGGCCCGCCTCATCTCGGTGAACAGCCCGCAGTCCATAACCATCGGTGGCCTGTTGCCTCGCTTCAGCGCCGCGGCCCCGCCTCCAGGTAACGGCTAAAGAGCCCCTGGCTACGACCTCATAAACCGAGAGAAAGGTACGCATAAATGAACCAACTTGTAGCCACTGGGTCAAGCTGGCTGGCTCCCAGGGTGGCGCGAAAGTCCGATGACTATGTGAACGAGATCATGCGCCGCCGGGGAGTGACCACACCGGGCCTGGCGGGCATGGCCGAAGCGGCCAAGAAGCAGACCCTCACCCATGAGGCCAAGATGCGCCATCTGGCTTTGGTCCTGCGGGACCAGGTCAATGGCATCCAGCGCCTGGGCGTAGGCATGATCGGCCCCATCCAGTTGATGCTGCGTTACCAGGGCATCACCCGCAATGTGCTGATCGAGGACCCGGTCACCCCCGGTACCCCGGTCATGTACGATGTGTGGGACGACCTCGGCCAGGCCTACATCATGTCCGGGGTCGAGGGCGAAGTCAGGGTCCAGCCTTTTGAAGGCAAGCGTGTGCAAATCCAGTTCTTCAGGATCGCATCGCGCCCGGCCATCCGTAAGGAGGACCTGTACTACCTCCGCATCAATGCGGTAGAGCAGGCCCAGGACCAGACCAAGCAAGCCATCATGATGCAGGAGGACTCCCACCTCCTGGTCGTGGTCCAAGCGGCCGAGGTGGACTACTCCACCCGTCCCGACCATACGGTCACCCCGAACCACAACGTGATTGAGGCCTCGGGGTACTTCACCCCGCAGTCCCTCTACACGGCTGTAGCCCAGACCGACATGCACATGCTGCCTTCGGGCCGAGTGCTGGTGAACCCGATGGACTACCGAGACTTCTTCCGGTGGGACATCAACACCACGGGTTGGGCGTTCAAGGACCGGGTGGTTTCGGGCGAGCAGATCGACACCTTCGGAGAGTTCCAGTTCCAAAGGTCCATCATGGTGCCCCAGGGCAAAATGTGGGTCCTGCCGAACCCGGACTTCCTCGGTGCCTTCCCGGTGCTGTACTCCCTCGATGTCGAGGAGAACCACCAGATCGAGTCCTTCTGGAAGGGCTGGGTCTTTGACGAGATGGTCAGCTACTTCATCGGCAACCCTCGTGGCATCGCTTCGGTGACCAAGAGCTAGTTGCACTGAAAGCCCGGCGGGTTGGTTACCGCCGGGCTCCTTTTTTTGCCCTGAACTAGACCTGAGAAAGGGCTGAAGAAGTATTACCCTGCTCTAATTCCAGGTTATCGCTCTTAGCCTAGAACCCCTTGTTTTAGTTACGGAATTGGTCATACGGATGGTCCCAATGGCCTATGGTGTTACCTGTCTGTCCCAGACAAGAATGTCCTTCGCCTCTACTACTGTCGCGGAAGGAGGTGTACACTTACATGATCACCAAGGAACTCGCGTACCTGGATGAGGAAGAGATCGCTCTTCTCCCCGAGCGCAATACCCTGGGTGTGTTCGACTTTGCCGCTATCTTTGCGTCGAACTCAGCCACCTCGGTGCAGGCTCTCACGCTGCTTTCCGCCAGCGTGGCCACGGCCGCTCAGAGCATTTCCGTTTCCCAGCACTGAGCCCTCAACTTCTGACCACATAACTGAGGAGCCGCATGCTGACCGCCCACCCCGACGACGCGGTAAGCGTCCCCCGGTTGGCCGAAGGTGTGCGGCTTCTTGGTGCCTATGACTCCCAAGGACTGACCAAGCCCAAGTTCATTGCTCAGCGGCCGGACGGCCAGGTCGTGTTGCTGAGCCAGCTTTTGTACATCACGGCGTCAAACCTGGACGGCAGCACCCTCGACCTCGTTGCCACCCATGTGAGCGAGCAGTCCGAGCGAGAGCTAAACGCCATCGAGGTCGCCTACCTGGCCGAAACCAAGCTCGCTCCCCTGGGCTTGGTGGCCATGTCGGCCACAGAGCCTGCTGTAAGCGCCCCCAAGGCCGCTCCTATCCTCTCCATGGCCGGGAAGGCGTTTATGCCTCCCAAGGCCGTCAGGGCTGTCTCCTGGGTGCTGAGGCCGCTCTTCTGGTGGCCGGTGGTGGTGGTCGGGCTCATCACCTGTGTCTTGTGCGATGTGTGGGCCTTCAAGACCCAGCCCGTGCTCAATTCCTTGGTCCTCATGCTCCTGCACCCCCAGTACCTCCTGGGCGGGTTTGTGTTGTTGGCCTTCGCCACCTTGTTCCACGAGTTTGGTCACGCCACCGCCTGTCGCTATGCAGGAGGCAAACCGGGAGCGATCGGGGCCGGGGTGTACCTGATGTTCCCGGCCTTTTACACCGATGTCACCGACAGCTACCGGCTGTCGCGCCGGGCGCGCCTGCGAGTGGACCTGGGCGGGGTGTACTTCAACACCCTGTGGATCATCGGGGCGGCCATCGCCTACCGGTTCAGAGCCTACCCACCGCTGTTGATCATCCTGGCCTTTTCGAACCTGACTATCATCCAGCAGCTATTGCCGGTGGTCCGTTTCGATGGGTACTGGGTCTTGTCCGACCTGGTGGGTGTGCCCGACCTGTTCTCTCGCATCAAGCCTGCGGTCAAGTCCATGGTCAAGCTCCAGCGGCCTACCGACTTGACCATGAAGGCGGCCATCATCGTGTCGGCCTGGGTGGCGGTCATCATCCCCACCCTGCTGTTCTCGACCTACCTGATGATCAAGCGCATGCCGGGTACGGCCAGGCAGAGCTACCACACCTTTTTGCACTACAACGGCACCTTGACAACGGCCTTTCGTACCCACCAGTGGACCTCGGTCGCTCTGGCCGTGCTCATGATGGGGTTCCTGCTGCTGCCTGCTATCGGCATCTCCATCATGCTGATGCGGACCGGGCGTAGCGTGGGCCAACTGGTCTATGTGAAGATGCCGAGGCCTTACCGGCCTTCCCACATGCTGAGAGAGCCTCCGAGCGTGGACGAGGAGGAGCCCTACGTCATGACCCTCCTACGCACTCCTCATAAGCCCATCCGGTTCCAGCGGGCGTATATGCCGCCCCGGCCTTTACCCAGGGAGCGCAGGCCGACCGAGCCGGGGTATTGGCCCACGCCGCCGAAGTACGACTGGTGGGAGGTGCCACCGGAGGAGCAGGCCGAGTGGTTCCGGTACCACGAATTGGGGTTGGTACCTCCTGGACAGCGGCACTATCGGCCCCTTGAGATAATCCCTGACCCCCCTCAAGATAGCGGGCTTGGGCCCTCAGAATAGAGGGCTGGCCTGGGGACCTGCAAAGGGTTAGCCGACCATGACGGTGGGACGGTGCCGAGGAGGGAGGTGGAATGTGCTCAGACCACCTCCCTCTTTCTTGTGCTAGGGTGCTGACCAGAGACTAACTTGTCAAACTAATCTGCACTAGCGTCCAGGTTTGTGGCATACTTGTCATTATGAGCAATCCAACAGACAAGACCCAGGACATCTTGGACCTGGCCCTGGCCGTGAAGGAAGCCCAGACCGGTTTGGACATGAGCGCCAAGTACAAGGACCGCCTGAGTGCCGATCTGGACAACGTCCAGCGCGTCTTGGCCCAGATCAAGCTGGACCTAGTCGAAGCCGACCAGCAACTGGCCGAGGCGACCATCAAGGTAGAGGCGGCCAAGGCTGCCTTTGAGGCGTATATCGTTGAGAAGGAGACTGTGTCATGAAAGCCACCGAGATCGAGGTCGGCCAGGACTACGCCTACGGTACCAAGGGCCGCTGGAAGACCTACCGCCGGGCGCGGGTCGTGGAGATAGGCAAGCACCAGGTCATCGAGGGTTCCGACGCCGAGGTCCCGGCTGCTTACATTCGTTTCGATGACGGTACCGAGCAATGGGTCGTCCTGCGCTCCATCCTGATGCCCTGGTCCGAGCACGCTGCAGCCCAGGCTAGAGCGGCCCGCGCCTGGGAGGCTCAGCCTCAGAAAAGCTCCGAGAACGCCGAGCGCGCCCGTAACGCCATCAAGGGGCTGGCCGAGATCGACTTCGATACCGGCACCGAGCCGTTCGAACTGGTGAGCGAGAACGCCGTGGCCAGCGGGTTTGTCCGGGTCAAGGTGGAGTTCCTAGAAGATGTCCTGGAGGCACTCTCCGAGCTAGTGGACTAAACGGCCTCAGAGCTAACCAAGGGGCAGTAGCCGTCTAAGTCAGAGGGGCCTCTATGGCGCACAAGATCACCGTAGCCAACCCATTGCCGACCGGGGTACCTAACCTCGTCCTACCTATGATCGCGCCCAGTACCCCGAGCGCGGCTGGCCCCAGCATGGGCATGCCGGTGTGGCCAGGGCAGGTCGTCACTTTGACCGATGCCTCTTTTGCCGCCATCCCGGTGTCCTGGTTCGGGACTGCCAACAGCTTCGGGGTGGCCCTGCTCACCGACAACGGGGTGACGCAGTTCAATGCCCGAGTCTTCTCGGTCGCCCCCGCTACCGGCTTGCATACGGCGACCACCCCTGTCACCATCACCGGGGACAACCTCACCGGGACCACCTCGGTCACCTTCGGGGGAGTGGCGGCGACCGGCATCACGGTGGTGAACAACACCACCGTCACCTGTACTGCCCCGGCGGGCGCGGCGGCAGGCCCGGTTACGGTAGCGGCCACCAACGGTACCGGCATACCGGGGAGCTTGGCCGCAGGCTTTACCTACACTTGAGCAATCTGGCCGAGAGCAGACCAAGGGACAGTACGGTTCGTCCAAAGGAGCCCAAGTGCCTCATCAGCTAACGGTTGTCAACCCCCTCCCGCATGGGGTAGTGGGTGTCAATATCCCCAATGGCTCGGGAGGCCCTGGCATCCCGGCGATCGCTGGTCAAGTCCTGGTCCTGCCCGATACCGGGTTTTCCTTCATCCCGAACTGGTGGTTCGCCACCACCAACAGCTTCGGGGTAGCCATCCTGGTCGATAACGGAGAGATTTCAGGCAGCTAAGCCAACAGGCCGCTAGTTTGGTGCCTTTGGCCTAGAGGAGGTAGTCATGCCTGACACCGTGCCGGTCGTAAACGAGCGCAAGGACCTGGTCAGCCTGGTCCATATGGGCCCCCAGGGGCGAGAAGAGTACATCTGGCAGTCTCACGGGATCGGTACCGGTGAGGACCTCCTGGAGCTACCGGACTACGTCATCGAGACGCCCAACTTCCGCCGCCAGTTGCGGCGGGGGATATTGCGCGTCCTGTCCCCTGAGGAGTTCGCCACCTGGCAGCGCCCGGCCTATGACAACTGGGCCGCCGACCAGGATGCCCAGACGGCCAAGCTCATGGCCTCGATGGACCGCTCCCCCCAGGAGTACATCGTCCAAAAGGCGTGCATCGCCCCCGAGGCTGCGGGCCAGGTGTGTGGCTCCCTGGTCACTGTCCGGCATACCGAGGAGACTCAGCGGCCACCTCTGTGTGACCGCCATATCCACCTCCAGGGCTATTGCGTCCTGGCTATGGACGAGTCCATCGCCCCCGCCCCAGGGGTGTCCAACCTGGTATGGCGGTTCATGGGCCAGGTGAGCCGGTGAGCGACACCCCGCCTACCCTGCCTGCCAACCAGGAAGCTCCCCCCGCCGACTCGGCCGACTTTCCTGAGGGGTACCAGCCTCCCCTGGTGGCCGGGGGCCTGTTCGTGGACCCCAACTGGGTCCCTCGCCTGGCTGACCGGTTAGGGTCGGTGCGGACCGACATGGGCGGGGTACCCGAGCACTGGCCTCAGGACCTGGTCCCGGTCATGTACCCGCACCTACCCAACGGGTTTTGGCGAGAAGTGCCGGTAGAGGTACTGTCCCTGACATCCATCAGCCCGAGCAATGGTCCTCTGGCAGGTGGTACGCCACTGACGCTGACGGGTACCGGCTTTGTTGACATAGTCGCCATCAACTGGGAGATCACCTCATATTCCCCTGCTGACTTTGTTGTGGTTGATAGCGAGCACATCACCTGCCTGAGCCCCACCGGGGCTCCTGGTCCCGGCTCGATCGATGTGGAAGTCGTGAACGCCGCTGACGATGTGGGGAGGTTGCCTAGCGGCTTTACGTACATCGCACCAGATCCACAGATCACCTCCCTGTCACCTAACATGGCAGTGGCGGGGACACCGACTTCGGTCACGGTCAATGGGAGCAACTTCGACCCCGATGCTCAGGTCGAAGTAAATGGGACTGCCCAGACCACTACCTTTGTCAGCGCTTCCCGGCTTACAGCCAATTACACCCCGGTGGCGGCGGGTACGGTCCAGTTTTCCGTCCGCAATATGGCCACTACGGCCGAGTCCAACAATATGCCCTTTACGGTCACTGCCCCGCCACCGGCCCCGACTATTAGCACCATCGTCCCCACCACCGGCTCGATCGCGGGTGGCGATGCTCTGGTCATAACGGGTGGCAACTTTGTGCCCGGTATGAGCGCCACTATTGATGGTGTACTGGTGACCAACGGCCAGTACATAAACCCCATGCGTTTTGAATGCACTAGCCCTCCGGGAGCAGCGGGGGCGGTGGATGTTATGGTCACCACCACAGGCGGGACGGCTACATTGCCCGGTGGGTACACCTATGCACCCCCGCCGCCGACTGTCACCTCTATCACGCCTAACACAGGCCCGGCCGCTGGTGGCGTCCAAGTTACTTTGGCCGGTACGAACATGACCGGGGCTACCGGTGTCAGTTTCGGGGGTACGGTTGGTTCTGGCTTCAGTGTGGTCAACGCCACCACCGTCAATGTCACCACCCCGGCCCATATCAATGGGGCCGTTGACGTGGTGCTGCAACACCCGGCGGGGAACTTCACTAGTACGGGTGGGTTTACTTACCTGGACACACCCGTCATCATTGACATACAGCCGAACGCGGGGGTTGCGGGCGATGCCCTGCATATCACGGGCGGTGGTTTCTCCAATGTGAGCCCGGTCAGTGGCGTCACCATCGGTGGGACCGTTGGTGATACCATCTCGGTCCAGGACGATAACAACATCACGGTTCAAGCCCCAGTAGGGCCAACCGGGACGGTCGATGTCGTTGTCACCGATGGCACTTATTCCAACACCCTGCCTGGAGGCTTCACGTACACGGCTGGTTCTGATGACGTTATGCCCCAAAGCTCCGACTCATCGGATGTCCAGGCCGTGGCCCAGACCATCCAGGAGAACGCCGAGACTATCGGGGAGGCGGCCCAGAACATCGGAGAGGCCGCTCAGACCCTCACAGAGCCTTCGGGGACCGACCCGGCCTCTAGTCCCACCTCGGAAGCTCCTAGCGTCTCTGAGGGCACTACAGAGGCCCCTGTGACCGGCCAGGAGCCGGACATGACCGAGTACGAGATGGACCAACTGTGGGGGATCGAACCGGCCCAGGGCTCTACGCCCGAGCCTGCATCTAGCTCCTGAGCCTTAGTTCCACCCCCTAAGGGGGGAGGAGGCCAGATGGCGTTCACCCAGATAACGCTGGTCCATAGTTTCGCAACGACCGGCGGGTTCCTGACTGCTGTGTTGTCAGAGCCCATGACCAATGGCTCTCTGACTGTCCCCGACGCGCCCCAGAACTTCCAGTTGCAGGCCAACGGGGAGATGAGCGTGGTCATCCCTGCTACCGACGACCCAGGGACCACTACCGCTTCGGGCAACCCGCCCATATACTCCCTGTACCTCCAGCTTCCGGGCGCGCCCCAGGTGCTGGTGACCACGGCCATCCCCTCGGGGGCGGTACTGCGGGTCATCGACTGGGACCAGTTGCCCTTGGCCAACGGGGATGTGCCCCCGGCTGCTCCTCAGGTCATCATGAGCCTGAACGATGTCCTGATCATCGGCGGTCCGCTCGGGGCCGGGTACATCATGTACTCGACCTCGGCCACCGAGGCCGTATGGGGGACCTTGACCGCGGCCGGTATCCAGCCCATCCTGACCCCTTCGGCCCCTTTGGCCCTCGACCTCGGGGGTACAGGGAACACGACCGGGTCACCATCGGGGGCAGCCGGTGGTGACCTCGGCGGTACTTACCCCAACCCTCAGGTAACTTCGACCCATCTCGCTGCCCCCCTGCCTGTCTCCCAGGGGGGCACCGGGACAGCCAATGGGGCCATCCCTATGGTGATGGGCGGGGACCTGAGCGGGACCTTACCGAACCCGGCCGTGACCGCCTTGTCCGGGGTCAATGTCTACTTCCCGGCCACGGTGCCGGACCCGGCCCCGGCGGGGTCGTGGGCCTTTGCCCGCAATGGCATCATTTGGTTCAACGCTTCAGGTAGCAACTGGTCACCTTTTGCCGGTGGGGGTGGGGGCGGGACTGGCCCTCAAGGCCCACAAGGTCCTCAAGGTGCCCCCGGTGGTGGAGGCGGTGGTGCGCCAATTCAATTGGTGGCTACGGTTACGCCCTCGACGCCTGGTATCGAAGATCCTACCGGGACTGTCATTTATGACCCCGAAGATAGCGATGTATGGGTAAATTCCTGGATAGTCATTGACCAGGGGTGGGACGGTACCACCCCGACTATGGCCATGGGCACTTTTTCGGCCACCCTGCAAGATATCTTGGACACTGGCGGCAACCTGCAAACGCCGTTCACGAACATCGCCCTGGGCTCTGAGAGTATTTCATCGGCTTATGACTGGGGTTATAGCCCCAACAGTGGTTACAACATTTGGTTGCTCAAGGCGGGCTCCCCGCTGCGGGTGTTGGTCAATCAGAACGGGGGTTACCCGCAGTACTCCACTTGCACCGGTAATGCCGCGATTGTTTTCCCTTTGACCATCACGACCGGGACCAACGACACGCTTACCCTTACCGGGGACACCGTGACTGATTGGGTCATTGCCCCAGGGACCTATAACGATATGACCTCTCTGTGCGCTGCTATTGGCGCGGCCGAGAGTAGTGGGGGGCCTCTGTCGTCCAGCCTGGCGGTGGCTGGTTCGTCCTGGACCGCGGGGGCTTTGTTCTTCAGCACCTTGACCGCAGGCATACAGTTCCTCGGTTATCCCTGGTCTGGTAATGCAGCCGCTGACCTGTTCCTGGACAACACCAGTATGCAGGGTGGTTCGGCGGGAGGTACCCCGACCGGCTCGACGGTAGGGTCAGTCCGAATTTACATGATGATCAGTAGTACCGATGGTGGTGGAGGCGGTGCCCAAGGCCCCCAGGGAGCCCAGGGGGCACCGGGGGCCCAGGGGTCGCAGGGCCACCAGGGCGCACAAGGGGCGCAGGGGCCACAGGGTGGTGGTAGTGGTGGCGGTGGTTCCCAAGGCCCTCAGGGGGCTCAAGGTCCTCAAGGGGCGGCGGGGGCATCGGTAACCGGTCCTCAGGGAGGCCAAGGGGCTCAAGGCCCGACCGGCGGTTCCGGTCAGCAAGGCTCCCAGGGCAATCAGGGCAACCAGGGTTTCCAGGGGGCGCAAGGGACCTCGGTGACTGGCTCGGTAGGGCCACAGGGCAACCAGGGTGCCCAGGGACCTCCAGGTACCGGTGCTCAGGGCTCACCAGGCGCTCAAGGGGCACAGGGGGCCTCTGTAACCGGCTCTCAAGGCCCTCAGGGCGCTCCAGGGGCACAGGGGGGCCAAGGCAACCAAGGTCTACAGGGGGCGCAAGGAGGAGGTCCCCAGGGATCTCAGGGCACGGTGGGTGCCCAAGGGCCGCAGGGGAGCCTGGGCAACCAAGGCAATACCGGGGCTCAGGGTAACCAGGGCCTCCAGGGTAACCAAGGCGTACAGGGGGTACAGGGCAGTGCCGGTGGTCAAGGGGCTCAAGGGCCCCAGGGGTCCCAGGGTGCTATCGGGAGCGGGGCCGCCAACCCCACCGTGGTCGCCCTCACCGATGCCGCCACCATTGCTGTCAATGCTGCCCTGGGCAACGACTTCCGGGTCACCATTGCCGCCAGTCGCACTATGGGGGTGCCCACCAACCCCACCGATGGCCAGAAGATAGTCATTCAGATAACCCAGGGCACGGGCGGGAGCTTCAGCATCACCTGGGCCAGTGGTGCCGGTGGGTACGAGTTCGGTACCAGTCTGCCTGCGCCCACTCTCAGCACTACCGCCGGGCTCACCGACATTGTCGGTTTTGCGTACAACGCGACCAAGGCCAGGTGGTTGTTCGTGGCCTTTGTGGGTGGCTTTAGCTAGTGGCCACTTACCGGCTGTTCCCGAGCACCAACGGGCCATCCGCAGCCACCAGCTACAGCGGTTCGTACAGTACCTCGACTTCCTTCGCAGTCTTGGGTGATGGCAAGTACCTGAGCGGGTACTGGTGGTGGCTTTGTACCACTAACAGCCCGCCCACGGGGCCTCAGAAGTTCTGCTTATGGCAGGACACCTCGGGGGCCGCGGGCCTCGTTATCCCGGCCGCTACGGTCACCTCTTCAACGACATTTGTACCGGGCTGGAACTATGTCCCGCTACCTGCCCCGGTGCCGCTGTCCAAGGACGGTGCCTATCGGGGGGTGACGGCCCCTAACGCCCCCTTCCCGTTCACCACCGGCCAGTACGGTTCGGGCCAACCCTATGCCGCCGGGATCACCAACGGCCCCCTCAAGGCGTACAGCGATGTGGGCGGCTCGGCCCCCAACCCGTACAACAACGCCCAGTGCGGTTACCAGACCGGCAACGCCGACCCTGCGGGCAATATCTTCCCGGCCGATGGTAACGGCAGTTTCAATGGGTGGCTGGACATCCAGGTCCAAGACACCGCCCCGGCGGTCGGTTCTTACCGCTTGTGGCCGAGCTATTCCCCCATCGTCACCATCAACTCCCAGACCATCGCTTACACCTTGGCCACCGAGATCGTGCTCAGCCAGGCCTGCACGCTCAACCGGATCTGGTTCTATTCTCCCAACGGGGCCACCATATTGCCCACCCAGTGCGCGGTATGGGACGAGTCCACCCAGCTTGTCGTACCCGGTACGAACAACACCAGCCCGTCTTGGTCGGGTGCCCCCGGTACGGGCTGGGTGTCGTGTGCTTATTCCGGTATCACCCTGCCTGCCGGTCATTACCGGCCCGCCATCTTTGGTGGTGGCACCGGGGCGGAATGGTTTGCCGTTACGGTTGGTTACTTTGTCAGTGGGACCGGGGGTGCCAGTGGTATTTCGACTGGCCCCATTACGGCCCCCAATAACACCAACGCCACCGCTCCGGGCCAGCCCGTGTACAACACCCCTACCTGGGCCTACCCCAACACCTGGTCCTCGGCCGGTAACGGCGAGAACTATTGGGTCGATGTCGAGGTCACCCCGGTGGCGGCTACATCCCAGTCATCTGCTCTAATCGGGTTTTTTCCCTAGGCTAGAGGTCCATATGAGCAACGTCCCTCCCTCGACCATCCCGGCCAACCCGCCTATTACCCCACCGGCCAGCTTGACCGAGTTCGCCTTTGCCCCCCAGGGGAGCCTGAACCCGATCGGGATCGTGGTCAATGTGGGCGGTAACCCGACCAACGTGGACACCGGTACTGAGATGGTGGTGTCGATTTACGTGGTCCCCTACCCGGCCACCACGGTCGAGATCAGCGGGGACATGCCCGACCCGGTCTATTCCGGGGTGGCCACCAGCCCCTCCACCGGGACTTACCAGGTGGACCCGGCCGCCACCCAGGCCCTCACCCCCGGTTACTACCGCTTCGACTGGAGCTTCACCCTGAACGGGGTGCCGATCACCACCTCCCAGTACATCCAGATCGGCCCTCCGTCGCCCTCCTATGATGCTTTAGCCCCGCCTTTTGTCAATGCCGTGGAGAATGTCTGGATCAAATTTGCCGACATTTATGACTCGGGTTTTGGCGGCCCTTACCTGACCGTCTGGTACAACCAGCACTTTGGCCGGGGCCGGGTGGCCCAGCTTATGGAGCAGGCGTGCTGGCACCTGAACAACTCGGCCCAGCCCGCCACCACCTTTAGCGTCACCGGGGTTTCTCCCTCGGGTGGGGGCGCGCCTCTGTTCCCGGTCAACCAGTACGCCGGTCTGCTCAACACGGCCACCACCATCGAGGTTATCAAGCACCTGATGCGCTCCTACACCGAGGAGCCCATAGTGGTGGGTAACATCAGCGTGCGCCTCGACCGGCGCGACTACCTCCAGCGCTGGGGCACCATGCTGGGCGACGAGCAGGCCCAGTACACCCAGGAGATCGGGGTGTTCAAGACCCAGATGATGTTCAATGGCAGCCCTCGGGTCCTCATCCAGGGCGGTGCCTTTGGGTCCTACGGGGTGCCTCGCTACATCGGTTCCATCCCGGCCCGCCCTCTGTACATGAACAGGTGGTTTTAGGCCGTGACCTTTGTCTACCCTCCGGGGACCAACCCGGCCATCCGCCAGCCGTGGTCCCAGGATGTCAAGGCGTGGGAGATCGCCAACGAGCGGTTCCGGGCCAACGAGGCCTTTTGGCGCTTCGGGGAACTGGCCGCCCTGGTGTCCATGTGGTCCTTGAAGGACTTCCAGGCCGGGCTAGTAGAGGCGTGCCCGACCTGCAACATGAGCGACCTGGTCATCTCCTCGGTGTACCAGCAGCCGAGCTATTCGAAGTGCCCGACCTGTTTCGGGGTCAAGTACTCCGGGCCGCACGGCGGTGTCAAGTCGCTTCTCATCAAACCTACCCTGTGGACTTGGGGGGAGGAGAACACCTTTTGGGACCGCCGGGGCCAGGCCGAGCGCCAGGAGGGGACGGTTACCATCCCAGGGACTTCATTTCTCCAGGTGCGCGACTACATCTTCCGGGGCGATGGCTACCGGTTCCAGGTCCTGTCCTGGTCGGGCTCTCACCTGGCCAGTGGGTTCGAAACCCAGGCCCATACCGCCAACGCCCTTACTTTTGCCTGCCAGGTGGCCCGAGAGGACCCGGCCACCAGCCCGGCCTACATCATCCCGCCGGGGACCGACGTGCTCGAACAGGTCCTCGACCCCGCCTATCTACGCTGGCCGCCTCTGGACGAGGCCCCACCCCTGCTACAAGGCCCGCAGTTCTAATGTCATCATAATATGCCATACTGGAGGTATGAGTAAAACTTACCGCGGTTACAACGAGGGAGGAGACACCTCGTCATCCCACCTGGTTACGGTCACTTTTGATGCGGCTCCCGAAGAGGGCTATTTCCTGGAGCACCGTGTTTGCCATAGCCCGACCGGGTTGTCCTGGGGTTACGCCGGGAGTGGCCCGGCTGACCTGGCCCGTTCCATCCTGTGGGACTTCTTGGGCAACGAGCCCGCCCGCTGGCTGTACCAGGAGTTCAAGTTCGCCTTTGTGGCCAAGTGGCCCCAGGACGGTAGCTGGGCCTTGACCGCAGAAGAGATCAGGCAGTGGCTCCTGGGTGAGGAGCATGAGAACCCAGGGAGGAGCCCATTAGCCGAGGAGGTCTGAATGGTCCACTTGCTGTCAGATGCAGACTTGGTCCCAAAGGACCCGGTCCCAGAGGTGAGGCCGCACCCGGTCAGGACTGTGCCCTGCCCGTTGTGCTGGTCGCGCCAGCTTGAATCCCACTTATGTAAGGCCGTAGGCGGCTCAGAGGTCATCCTGGGCGTCGAGTACGCCGATAGCTCCATGAGGGTGCTGTTGGCCCCCTAGGCCCTCAGATGGGCACACAGGCCCCTTAGAAGGGGCGTGGCCCCCAGGAACCCGGACCGGATGGTCTACGTGGCCCCGGACCTCCCCATCGACCAGTGCTACGAGGCGGCCCGGCTGGCCGTGGCCCACGCCCAGGCGCTTTGCCCCAAGCTCACCGGTACGGGGGCCTCGGGGATCAAGCCCCTCTTCGGGGAGGGGTACTTCGGGATGACCTGGGAGCAACCATATATCTGGATACAGAACACCGGAGCCAAGCCTTTTTTGATGAGGAGCCTGGCTGGTCGGACCATCCCTATGTGGATCGATGACCCGACTGGCTCGGTGCTACGCGACAACCCCAAGGCCGAAACAAGGACGACGGCGTCGGGCCGTACCCAGGTGCTCATCTTCCGCCGGGCCGCTCCCATCGGGTCGAGGAAGATGGTGACTAGGAAGGGTGCCGGGGGGAAGATGATCAAGGTGGAGGTGCCTGCCTCCTACCCCGGCGCGGCCGGGCGCATCTCCAACCGGGAGGCGGCTATGCCTTCGACCACCCCAGGTCGCCTGGGCGGGCGCATAGCTCGGGGGAACATCGGCATCCGCTGGTATTTCCCTGGCCTGTCCCCCCGCAACTTCCTGGAGGAAGGCCTCAACCGGGCCGCCACCGACATGGGGACCTGGGGCCATATCAGCACCGGGTACGACTTTCTTCCTGATATCGACACCTAAGGTCCTGGCTTGATCTACTGATCTTATAGGTGTACCGTCATGGCGGAATGACAACTACCGAAGAAGCTATCGACCTTGTAAATGCTGCCATAGAAGCTGAACTGGCTGAAGCCAGGGAATTAGTTGTGACTGAGGCGGCGGCGCGCATTGTCGCCACATTGAAGCGGAGTGACCGAGAAAGCTTTCAACTTTATGCTTTCAAAGTGGCCGAAAGCCACATTGCCGAGGTCATAAGTCGTAAGGTCCAGGCAGCCAAATCAGAGGCGGCTAGCTTTATTAGAGAGGGGCCTCGGCGCAGGTTTGCCGAGGCTCTCAGCGCGGCTGAAGCAGGAGATAAGAAACCCCTTGAACAGTGGGGAGAAAAGCTCCTTCAGCAGTGGTATGAGACAAACGATCAACACGTACGACTACGCTTGGCTGATATGCGGTCTAGTGATTTGGTCTATGCCGCCGGTCAGCACGACATACTCGCTGCAGCCAATATGGCCCAAGCTAGCTTTTTACGGGTCCTCGCCAACAAGGTGGGGGCTCGGAGGACCGTTTCACAATGTTTTACGCCCGAACAGATAGCCCGCGCTTGGGACCAAGTGGCCCCACCTGCGGTGGCTTCTTAGGCAATTGACCACTCATCACGGGTTATTTTGTTACTTGTCCCCTCGCTTCACACTGACACCACCAACCTAGACAGTGCTCGCCTGCTCACTACGCGTTGACACCACATCACCGGACCAGCCTACGCCGCCCCGGCCGCGCCTGCTCGAACTGACCGACCACTACGACTTTTCGCCCATTTCTTCCCGTCCTCGCTAGTCACCACACGCCGACTTCCCGTCCCCGCCCTATCCCACTCCTTACCGCTCGAAACGACTCCCCAAGACTAGTCATCACCGGTCTGTACTCCACGGCACACTACCCCTCACACTGACAACCTCTCCCTGCCCCCCACGGTACTTCTCGCTCCTTCTCTATGCCGACTAGCCACCTCGTCACGGCCTCTGTCCTCCCACCACTCGACAACTCATATGACACTCCACGACCCACACGGGACCTACTCGCCCACAATTGACCACTACCACACCGACAGCCCCCTACCGTCCCCCTTCGGCCAAGCCGAGACACACCGACTCCTTGTGCCTCGATAAGTCAACCTACGACAACACCGCACCGTACCGACAACACACCACCTCTTGTCTCATCTCAATCCCATTCCGACACCCCGTCTCAGCCCCGCTCTGGTCGAGCCCACTTTGACTATCCGTGATCTCTCCCTACGGCATCCCTCCCCACAAGCCCTTTCTGACACTCTTCCTCGCCACTGCCCGCATCGCACCGTGCCAGCCCCATACTGACTCTACTTTTCTGGTCGGCTTGCTGCATTTCCCGTCACCCCGAACTGACAAAACACCTAAACTCACATTGACAATCCAAGGAGTAACAAATGACAGAATCAGTTTTTGCTAAGTACCAAGCTCAGAGCTATCCCTACCAGTTCCGGGGACAGCTTGAAGTTCGCAGCTTTTGGGGGGCTATCCCGACTGATCCCAAGGCCGTCGAGGGGTGGATACGCACGAACTTGTCTCCTTCGAATGAATTGTTGCTTCAGGAGATGGTGGCCGAAGTTGTCTTGGAGACAGGTGTCTCACGGGACGAAGCGGTCAAGATCGTTGGGGAAAGCAGGTCGCTCTGTGGTTTCAAGCGCGACCCGGCTCGTAACGGTGAGTTTTTTTATGAGGGCCGGTGCTTGAAGTCTTGCCTCAAAGAGGCCGCCAATGTGGCTGCCAACGAGGGCAAGATCGCTTCCGGCAAAGCCTGGGGTAATGCCGTGACCAAGGACAACAAAGAGAACAAGGGCATGCTCAGAGGGCTCATCAGTTGGTTCCCCGAGCACATCTTTGTGAAGGAGGACAGGCTCTACCTGGGTTTGTACAAGCCCGACGACATCGACCAGAGCTTTCTCCACAAGTTCAGTCCTCAGGTCGGTAGGGAGATTTCCGCTATCTCCTACAACGAGCGCCTGGACGTGGCCACCCTCGACTTCAGCGTAGAGACAGACCACGATTTCAGTGAGAATGACTGGGCCATGATCTGGACCACGGCCGAGCGCCTGGGCATAGGTGCAGGCCGTTCACAGGGCCATGGCCAATTTGTGGTCACCGAGTGGGAGCAGGTACCCTAGAGCCCTCCTGGGTAGGCTCGCAGTCTCAAGCCGTATGCCCGTCGAGCCGGGTGGCTTGAGCCACTGGCCCAGGTCGTGGTCGTGCTGGCCCCGCCGTTACCGTGGCTGTTCCCGCTAGACGGGCTCCGGTCGATACGGGGGCCGGGCCAGCACCACCCTAGAGCCTTTTGGTTGACGTGCCATCTTGTCGCGTCGCTTCTCAGTGCTGCTCACTTCAGGTCAACGCACACCGACAACTCAACTTAGCGGTAATGCTGGCTCGGCCATATAACCGGGCCAGCACCACCCTAAGGGCTGAGATGTTCCTGGTCCAATTGAAGACGACCTTGACCGAGGGCCTGCGCCAGGTGTTCGGCCCCACTTACCCAGTGGCCGACTTCCGCAATTTACCCATCACCATCGAGTTCCCCTACCAGGAGCAGCAGTACCCAGGGGTATGGGTGACCTGGGACCCGGTCGGCAACCTGTCCCGTGCCGGGATCGACAACCTGATGTACGGGCCGCCCGAGGCCACCACCGATGACAACCCCAATGTCTTTTACCGGTACCGGTTCTCGGGCTATTCGATGTACACCGTGGGCGCGCTGACCTCGATGCAGCGCGACCGGCTTTACGACGAACTGGTGCGGGTGTTCCTCATGAGCGGGACCCCCCAGGTCGAGGGCTTCCGCCAGTACGTGGAGGATTCCCCCTACATCTACGCCAACATGGACTTCGACAACGTCTCGACCAGGGGCATGGCCGAGAACGCCGGGACCCCGTGGGGGACCAACGACTTCATCTACGAGGCCACCTTGGCCATCGAGACAGTGGGCGAGTTCATATCCGACGAGTTCTTTACCAGCCTGATACCTCTGGCTCAGATCAACAACGCAGGCCAGGGCTGGGCTTTCCAAGACCCGACGACCCCAGAAGGTCCTGTGATCGGGATGGAGTTCCCAGTCAAGGGCCTTTGAGGACGATCCAAGGGATAGGCCGAAGGAGGTCCGCTTGAGCAATATCGATTTCAATACCGGGTACTTGGCCCCCGGAGTTTATGTCCAGGCGATCCAGAGCGCGACCCCCACCATTGGCACCTTGGCGGCCGATGTCATCGCTATTGTGGGCCCGGCGCAGGGCTGGATAAAGCGCACTGATTCCATGACCTTGTCGGAGACAACGGCCAAGCCCCTGTCCCAACAAGGCATCAACCAGACCACCATTGTGGTCACCGATACCAGTGGCAATATCCAGGCCCCGAGCGGTTATGTCGTGTCTCAGACAGGCACCGCCCCGGCCACGGTGACCACCATCCAGTTGGCGTCGGGGTCGCCCATGACTACGACCCAGACCTACAACATCACGTACAGTTTTACTGACGCCAACTATTACACCCCCCAGGTGTTCCAGGACCAGAACACACTGTTCAGTGTCTACGGCCAGCCTTTCACTACAGCCGGGGGTGTGTCCTCACCGCTCTCCCTGGCCGGGATGCTGGCCCTCCAGGGGGCTTCGAACGTGGTCATCATGCCCACTAGCGATGTGGGCGGGGTAGCCACCCGTACGGGCCTGTCGAGTGCCTACGTGGCCTTGGAGCCCATCAACGGTATCGACCTCATCGTCCCTCTCCCGGTGGGCATGACGGGCACGGTGGCGGCCCCTGGGGACATCCTCAATGTGGCTTCTGACCTTTCCGCCCACTGCGACATGATGTCGGGCCCCGGAGTGGCCTATGTCCGCAATGGCATTGTCGGCTATGAGACAGGGGTCACGGTGGCCCCCGACCTGGCAGCGGCCTCGGTCAACGACATGCGGATCATGTTGGTGTGGCCTAACTCCTTTGGCTACTACAACGGCCAGGCCAACCAGACCTTCAACGTGGGCGGGTACTACGCGGCGGCCAAGATGGCGGCCATCCTGGCTACCCAGCCGGTCAGCCAGGGCTTGACCCGGCGGTTTGTGTCCGGCTTTGCCGGTATCCCCAATTCGGTCCTGTCCACCATGACCGTGCCGTACAAGAACCAGCTTTCGGCGGCCGGGGTGGCGGTCATCGAGCCCGCTCCCTCCACCGGGGCACTGTGGTGCCGTCACGGCACTACCACCAACCCGTCAAGCTCGGTGACCCGAGAGTTCTCCTTGGTGCGCTGTTCGGACGCCATCCTGAACGAGTTCCAGACGACTTACACCCAGGCCGCTATCATCGGGGACCCCATCACCTCGACGCTGTTGACCACCATCCAGAACCTGGCTACCTCGGCCCTGGAGTACCTGATGAACCAGAGCGTGATCGCCGGGTACACCCAGCCCTCGGTGACACAGAACACGGGCAACCCCGATGAGGTCGATGTGACCTTCGGCTATTCCCCCATGTACCCGCTCAATATCTTGAACGTCACGTACGCCATCAGCCAGACCACCGGTACTGTTTCCCCGGCCACGGCCTCCGGGACTGCCTCGCAGACCTCGGCCTACTCGGGTTCGACCATCTCGTCCTCGTAAGGAGTAGCCCGTGCCCCCCACCCAGACCCGTATTGTCGGCTCCGGTTTTACCGTGTTCCAGTGGCACGGCAAAGCGGTGGCCTTCCTGGACGAGGTCCATGACTCGGGCCAGGCCCCCATCCGCCAGTACGAGGCCGTCACCCCGCTCGGGGACTACTACCCCCGTGAGTTCGCCTTGCCTCGGGTCAAGTCGGAGGGCCAGCTTCAGTTCATCATCAGGGAGATGTGGAACCAGCCCGCGTGGTGGGCACTGTCGCTGTACTCAGGGACCTACAACATCATCGATGTGTACAACGTCACCTCTTCGACACCGGTCCCCATCAGTTGCTCCACCATTATCAAGAAACCGTACAACCAGGCCGTCGCCACCAATAAGGACCGAGGTTGGACCTACCAGAACTGCAACCTCATTACTATTGATGACCGGGAGGTGGTCCAGATCGGGGCCTTGACCATGCCCCGGACCATAACTGCGGTGTACTCCAACAAGATTTACTTCCCGGCTACCGGTATCACCATCCCGACCCAGGTCGCGCCCGCCCTTTCGGTCAACAACAACCAGGCCGGTGGGTCCGGTGACAAGCAGTTCGCTAGTACCTAGTAACTGATGCAATCACCGGACGAGCTTTACGCCGGGGGCCAGATGCCGCCCGAGATCGCCGCCAGCGGCGAGGGCAAGTTCTGGGATGTCAACGAGGAAAAACCAGACGAGGAGGCCGTTGTCCCGCCCCCGGCCCGGCCCACTCCTCAACCTGAAGCCGAGGTTGACGACGATGACATCCTGGCCCAGTTCGACCCTCGCTGGACCGACGAGATGGAAGGCCTGCTCTATGTGGGCCGTGTCACCCACGCTTTCAACCTGGGTGGGCACCGCATAACCATTGCCACCCCCGAGGCCCAGGACTCATTGAAGGCGGCCATCCTGGTCAAGCAGTACCAGGAGACGGCCGGGGCACTTCGGGCCCTGACCATTGCTGCCTTGGCCACCTGTCTGATAAAAGTGGACGGCCACGTCCTACCGCGGGGCATCATGGCCGATGGCTCAGACGATATGGAAGCCCGGTTCAACTGGGTGGCCAAGCTGCACACCGCCATCATTGACGGTATCTACCGGGAGTACGAAGACCTGGAGGTAAGGGTCGCGGAGGCTATCGAGGCCCTGGGAAAAGGGGCCGCACCCGAAAAGGTGCCATCCATCCTTGGCTAGCACTGCTGCTGAAAAGAGCGTATAAGCAAGGGATTTTTGCATCTCGGCACCTGACTTGGTTCCAGGTCAAGATGCTCGATATGTACCTGGAAGTCGAGCAAGCGGATAAGGCCGATGACCGGGAATGGCAGGTAAAGATGGCCCTGCTTAGCGCCGACCCGGTCCGCTTTGGCCCCATCATCTTCCCTACCGGCAAAAAAGAGCCGGACGAGGTTGTGGTCGAGGAGCTACAGCCGGGCGACCTCACCGTGAGCGGCTTCCACCCCGATATCACCGTGCGGTACAAGGAGGTGCCCACCCTAGAAGAGGTAGAGCAGACCCTGGCCTCGATCCCCCAAGACCTGTTGCTCGGGGTTGAGGACTTCCAGTTTGCCCGAGACGAAAGGCTCGCCAATGGCCACAAACGGTAGGAACAACAATGAGACTGGTCCCTATGGCGATGTCCGCAATAACCAGAACCCTTCCAACTTCCCCACTCAGGAAGAGCAGATCAACAACCGGATGAAGACCAATGGGTTCATCCCTGATATCGACTACGACCGCTTGGGCCAGGTCATGCAAAAGGCGTTTACATCTGCTCTCAATGAAACCTCGGGTGGAAGGGGCCTGGGCCAACCTCGCGCCACCGGGACC
>Ga0210402_10000912_pt1 | contig 31683 bp, 20 predicted proteins | sample IncBWC7MmetaG_FD_161055 | JGI IMG/M metagenome (GOLD analysis project Ga0210402, IMG submission 161055) | Forest soil microbial communities from Barre Woods Harvard Forest LTER site, Petersham, Massachusetts, United States - Inc-BW-C-7-M | ecosystem: Environmental > Terrestrial > Soil >...
GCGAATCCGCCAATTCCACCAATCCCTTCACGCGGTCTCCGAAGTTCTGAAATCGTGTGTCTTGCGTCTGGCCACGCCGGAAGCGGTAGTAAATCTGCTGCAGAATCACTGCCAGCTTGAAGATGCCGAGTACTTCGTAGTAACCGATCTGCGAGAGGTCGCGTCCGGTTCCCTGCGCATAACGCTGAACAAACTGATCTCGCGTGTACCAACCGGGCTGCGATGTGAGCGAGGGCACTCCGCGAGCGCGCAGTTGCGGCACCTCAACCCATGCCCAGTAACACAACGTCAAGCCCAGATCGGCCAATGGATCGCCAACCGTCGCCATCTCCCAATCGAGCACCGCCTCGATGCGCTCGGCAGAGTCTTCGCGGAGCATGACGTTATCCAACTTGTAATCGTTATGCACCAGGGTCGGCGCGGGAGAAGACGGCCGGTGATCGATGAGCCATCGAATCACTTCATCCATCTTCGGCATGTCATCCGTTGTGGCCCGTTTCCAACGATCTGCCCAACCCTGCACTTGGCGTGCAAGAAATCCTTCCGGCTTGCCGAGGGCAATCAAACCGGTCCGGGAAATATCGATGGCGTGCAGGCGTATAAGGCAATCGACAAATCCCTTGCTGGCTCGCTCCGCATAATTCGGTATCTTCGCTAGTTGTGGCGGAATTTCATCCCGCAATATAAACCCGTGCCGCCGCTCCATAAGGAAGAACACAGATCCCAGCACCGCTGTATCCTCGCACAAGTGAACGGCGTTTGGAGCTTCTCGAAAATGCGGATGCACCATCTGAAGCACCCGAAACTCACGCCCCATGTCGTGAGCTTTCGGGGCGACGGGCCCGAGAGGGCCGCGCCTCAGGACGTACTCGAGCCCATCAATCTGCAGCAGATACGTAAGGTTCGAGTGCCCGCTCGGAAACTGTTCGAGCGTGATACCTCGTTCAGCGCCAGCGATTCGTCCGCGCAGCCAGTCGGCAAGCGAAAGTAGATTCAGTTCTTCCCCTGGGCGAACGGGGCCAGTATCGAGATGCAATCGAGATATGCCTTTCCGACGGAACGTGTCTCGCACAAGACGTCAACTCAACCAGAATGTGCGGCATTCCAAACGCGCACCCGCTCGAGACTGGCAACGAACGGTTTCAAAGCTCCATAGAGGAGTACCGCAGCGAGCGCACAAGCGACAGATGTCACGATCGCCAGCGAGTATCGCACGGCGTCGTCGCTTCGAAATGCGTATTGCGTGAATGCTCCCACAGCGGTAGGTCCGATTCCGAGCCCGATGAGGTTGATGGAAAACAAATATACAGCCGAGGCCTGTCCGCGCACGGCGGCCGGCATCATTTGCTGAATCGCGGCGGGGGCGATGCCGAACGGAGCGGCGGCCAGCGCGCATCCGGGAATCAGCCAAATCGTGGCCCAAGTCGCAGAGGGCGCCAGGTACAAAAGACAGTTGACGGGCAGCCAGACTAATCCGATCAGCACACCCACGAACAAGGTCGCGTTCGCTCGGCCGCGTTTGCGCAAGTAATCAGCGAACCGCCCAGCGCTGACGATTCCAATGCAGCCAAAGACCGCGACGCAGGAACCGTAAATTACGCCAGTGGTTCCAATGCTCCAGTGAAAGTGTCGCCGATAGAATTCCGGCACCCAAGCGGCGCTGGCGTATGAAGAGAGCGCGAGTAGCCCAAAACCGATATTGTGGAGCAGGAACGTCCGCCGGTTTTCGAAGATGTATGAGAACACCTGCCTCATCGGAACAGTCGACGGTCGGCTAGCTCCGCGGTGTACGGCAGGTTCGTTCACCGTGAAGAGTAGCGGTGCTACTGCAATGCCGGGAAGGCCAACCAGGAGAAAGATGATCTGCCAGGGATGCACGGCTCCGAGCAGGGGAATCGTCCACTTGGCCTGAGTCGATGCGTAGGCAACAACCAGTCCGCCCAGCAAGTAAGCCATGCCAGAGCCAACGTAGATGCCCATCGAGTAGACGCTAAGGGCCGTAGCCAGCCGCTCGCGAGGAAAATAATCGGTGATCAGCGAATAGGCAGCCGGGGAAAGCGCTGCTTCTCCCACGCCGACGCCCATGCGCAGCAAAAGCATTGTTTCGAACGTTTGCGCCAGTCCGCAACTGGCTGTGAACCCGCTCCACAGTACCAGGCCGGCCGCGATGATCAGCCGGCGGCTGTAAATGTCGGCCAGCCTGCCGAGAGGGATTCCGAAGAATGTATAAAACAGTGCGAAGCTGAATCCGATCAGCAAACTCATCTTGGCGTCGCCGATGTGCAAGTCGCGACGAAGCGGGCCGACCAGCAGGCTGAAGATCTGGCGGTCGATGAACGAGAATGCGTACAGAAGCGTTAGGACTCCGACGACGTACCACGCATACCGCAATGAATGCGCGGTAGAGTCAGGGGTGCTCTGGGCAGCCGCGGTTGTGGTTTCGGTTGACGTGTTTGCGGGCATTTGTTTGTAATTTCGATTGCTTCAGATGATTGATGGGATCAGCAGTTCCAGCTGTCCGTGCGGTTAGCGATAATCCTGTGACGGACGCGCGAAACCTCTGGTAAGGCCTGCGCGCCCGCCTGTTGCTCGCTGTTAAAAAGTGTCCCAAAACGTTGAGCACTGGTGACTACTGTCAAAATTGGACTCGACCACTGGCGCCGGTGGTATCAACGATTGGAACTCGTCGGTTGACGCGCGGTAGGGAGACCAGAGCGGTTCACGGGAGGAATTGGGATTTCCCTTCTTCGCGAACTGCGCCCAGTAGCTGACCATCGTATCGGAGAGTCGCATCTGTTGGCTTGAAAGTGTTACCGGCAGTCCGAAAACATCGATGCCCGGGAACAGGTATTGAAGCTCAGAGCTGTGAAAGGCACCCAACGGAAAGGTCAACAAGCCGCCAAACTCAGATTGAGACGGAGGCGCGTTCTCATCATTGAACTCATAGGTGTAGGTGGGCACAAATCTCGCCAGTGACTGATCCGCTCTACGCGCCGCACAGCTAAAGACTCCGTCAGTACCTGAGGCCCCCAATGCCTCACCGCCGAACGGGTAACTGGCAAAAGGGTACAAAGCAAGGACGGGCGGCGTCAGGGCCGCTCCCCACAAAGTAGTAACAGCACTCTCGTACTCCGCCGAAGTCAGTATTGGATTTCCTACGAGGTCGTAGTCCAGAGCTACGAACAATCTATATTCATCATGATTGGTGCCCGAGATCACCGGCACTTGATTGAATTCGCCGCTGGCAAATGCTGCGCTCATCGTCTGTGTGAGCAGCGTTCCATCCACGAACGGATACAAAGGAAAAGGCTCTGCTGCGACCATGGTCGAGGCGGGCACGGCACGCAGACAGGAAGCGGTCTGGTTCGTGCATCCGACACTATCCGCAACGGCGGCGCCGGACGGCACGGCTGTGGTACCCTGCGTTTCCCCCACCATCAGCGTAACAATGTCCGAAAAGTAGTCTTGGAATTCCACATACGATCCGCTCTCCGATATCGCTCCACGGAACATGCCGGCCGCAAGGGGGGATGCGAGCTGGGCATAGACGCTTTGTCCGCCAGCCGACTCGCCGAATATTGTTACTCGATCCGGATCGCCGCCAAAACTCGCGATGTTCCTGCGAACCCACCTGAGTGCAGATTGCTGATCCATCAACCCATAGTTGCCGCTGAGATGCCCTTCGGCATCTATCGCGGACTGGGCAAAGAATCCCAAATAACCCAGGCGGTAATTAATTGTGACAACAATCACCCCTTTTTTCACGAGTCGCTCGGGGTTGTAAGGGGTGCTGCTCCCGTTAATGAGTCCGCCGCCGTGAATCCAAAACATCACAGGTAGGCCGTGGCCTCTTCTATCATCCGATTCCGTCTGCGGCGTGTAGACATTCAGGAACAGGCAATTCTCGCGGCCAATCCCTCCAGGTTGCGTGCACGCGCTACCGAATTGAGTCGCTTGGAGGACAAATCCGGGAAAGAATCCGTAGCGCTTCGGCGGCCTCCAGCGCAGCGCTCCCACCGGCGGAGCCGCGTACGGGATGCCGAGAAATTCGTTTCCCCCATCCGTAGTTGAGCCAATCACCAGTCCACTTTCGGTGAAAGCAACCGGCCGGCGGGATGAGTTGTCGGCAGATGCGGTCGCTACCGAGATCAGCATGAAGACGCAGATAGCCGCCGCTCCAAACTGCAGTCTGGAAGTAAACCCACAATGATCGAGCCGCTCGTTCGCTTTTTCGCTGTTTTTCATCTCTGATTCCTCCATCAGAACTAGGATTCGGCAAATTCAAATTAATGAACCGCTTCGAACAGACCGGCAGCACCTTGCCCGCCCCCGACGCACATAGTCACGATGCCGTAGCGCGCTTTCCGGCGCGCCATTTCATTGGCCAGCGTTCCGACCATGCGCGAACCGGTCATGCCAAACGGATGACCGATGGAGATGGACCCGCCATTAACATTCAACTTTTCCGGATCTATTCCCAGGTGGTCGCGGCAGTAGATCACCTGCACTGCAAAAGCCTCGTTCAGTTCCCAGAGGCCGATATCATCCATCTCCAGGCCGGTGCGCTTGAGCAGCTTGGGCACCGCGAAGACGGGACCGATACCCATTTCGTCCGGATCACAACCCGCAACTTGAAATCCGCGAAACACCAGCTTGTAGGGCACACCCATCTGATCAGCGCGCTGGCGGGACATCAACAGGGTGGCCGAAGCGCCGTCGGAGAGTTGCGAGGAGTTGCCGGCCGTCACGGTGCCGTCGCCGCTGTGCGGATCAAAGTGAGGCTTCAGCGCGAGCAGGCCTTCCAGCGTGGTGTCGGGCCGATTGCACTCGTCGTGGTCGCAGCAGACCTCCCGCGTCCCAACCTTCTCGCCAGTTTTCTTATCGAGGAGCGCCATCGTGACTTTCATGGGCGCAATCTCGCCCTCGAAAAAAGCTTCTCGCTGTGCGCGAGCCGTGCGCTGCTGGCTCAGCAGTGCGTACTCGTCTTGCGCTTCCCGGCTCACCTTGTAGCGCTTGGCAACGATTTCCGCGGTGTCACCCATGCCCATGTACAACCCGGGCAATCGTTTCTGCAGTTCCGGGTGAGGATTGCCGGCAGCCGGCGTCATGCTGATACTCTCGACGCCGCCGCCAATCGCCGCCGCCACGCCCTCGCTGATGATCTGGTGCGAGGCCACAGCAATCGCCTGCAATCCCGACGAGCAAAACCGGTTTATGGTCGTGCCCGCGACCGAAGTGGGAAGGCCGGCCAGCATGGCGGAAGTGCGGGCGATGTTGTGACTCTGCGGACCGTGTGGTTGTGCACATCCCAACACAACGTCGTCTATTTCGGCCGCGTCAAGCTGCGGCACCTTGCGCAGGACGTCCTTGATGCAATGTGCTGCCAGATCTTCAGGGCGGGTTATATTGAACGAACCGCGGAACGATTTCGCCAGCCCGGTCCGTGAGCTGGCAACCACTACCGCTTCTCGCATATCTTCTCCCGCGCAGACAATCCAACGCTACCGGCGAAAATCCGCAACGCGTATCGTATCCGTGGCGATCGGGTTGCTAAGCTCGCAGTCGTGCTCTTAATTCTTACGCCATCACGGCCTGTTCCCGGTTCAGTTCGGCGAAGGTCTTGCCTTCCTGGGCCAGACGCTGCAACACAGGGGCAGGCTCCCAGAGTTCGCCGTGCTGTTGATGAAATTCTGAAATGCGGCGGTGGACCTTATCCAGTCCCACGGTATCCGCATACCACATCGGACCGCCGCGAAAGGCCGGGAATCCGTAGCCATTTAAATAAATGATATCGATGTCGACGGCGCGCCCCACGATGCCTTCCTCAAGAATGCGGGCGCCCTCATTCACCAGGGCATAGATACAGCGGTCTACGATCTCTTCGGATGAAAGCTTGCGTTGCGGGATGCCGGCTTCGCGGGCCCACCTGCGCACCATCTCGTTTGCTTCAGGATCGAGAATCGGACGCCCGTTCTCGTCGTACTGGTACCAGCCCGCAGCGGTTTTCTGGCCGTAGCGCCCTAGTTCGCAGAGGCGGTCCTCCGCGAACGGCTGACGCACTCCAGGCTTTTCAAGGTGCCGGTACTCTTTACGGATACGCCAGCCCACGTCAAGACCTGCCAGATCGCCAGTAGCCATGGGTCCCATCGCCATGCCAAAGTCGAAAAGCGCCTTGTCCACGGCTTCGATACTTGCGCCTTCCTCCACCAGGAACTGGGCTTCACGGCGATAGGGGCCGAACATGCGGTTTCCCACAAAGCCCCGGCAGTTGCCGACGACCACCCCGACTTTCCCCAGTTTCTTAGAGAGTTGCATGCAGGTCGCGATCACTGCTTTGCTGCTCGCCTTGCCGCGCACGATCTCGAGCAGGCGCATAATATTCGCCGGGCTGAAAAAATGCGTGCCAATGACGGCATCGGGCCGCAAAGTGGCTGAGGCTATCTCGTCTATGTCGAGTGTTGATGTGTTGCTCGCCAGGATCGCGCCTGGCCGGCACACGCGATCCAACTGGCCGAAGACTTCTTTCTTGAGCGCCATGCCCTCGAACACGGCCTCGACGACCATATCGACCTTGACGAAATCGTCGTAGCTGAGCGTCGGCTTGATGAGTTGCAGGCGTTCATCCACGAATTGCTGCGTAAGCCGGCCGCGTTTAACCGAACTCTGATAGTTCTTCTGGATGGCGGCCAGTCCGCGATGAAGAGCCGGCTCGTCGGCCTCCTTCAGCAAGACGGGAAATCCGGCGTTGGCAAATGCGATGGCAATTCCAGCGCCCATCGTTCCCGCACCGACCACCGCCACCGAGTTCACCGGGAGGATCACGGTCTCTTTCGGAATATCCGCGACCTTGGCTACTTCACGCTCGCCGAAGAACGCATGAATGAGGGCCTTGGATTGATCCGAGAAAAGGCACTCGCCGAACAGTTTTTGTTCCACTTCGCATCCTTCTTCAAAAGAGAGCCTGGTGGCGGCTTCAACCGCATCGATGGCCGCAAGCGGCGCCATCATGCCACGCTGTTTGGTGTGAGCCTTTTCGCGCGCGGCAGCAAAGACCGATGCGTTCTGCTCGGGAACGCCGAGTTTATCTTTTTCGTTCCGCTCGCGGGTTTTGCGCAGTGGTTTCCGAGCGATGTCGCGGGAGAAAGCTATGGCGCCCGGCAACAGATCGCCTTCGATCAGATGATCGACGAGACCGAGTTTCAGCGCCTCCTGAGCGGCAATCGGATTGCCTTCCGCGCACATCTCGACGGCCTTGGCGACGCCCACCAGCCGAGGCAGCCGCTGGGTGCCACCGGCACCGGGAATAATGCCTAGCTTCACTTCGGGCTGACCCAGCTGTGCATTCGGAGCCGCCACACGATAGTGGCCGGCCATCGCCAGTTCCAGCCCGCCGCCAAAGGCAGAGCCATGAATCGCCACGACCACTGGTCTTCCGACATCTTCGATCTGAAGCAGGAGCGGAAGCAGGCCCGCGCCTCGCTGGGTCTTGCCGGAGGTGATTTTGCCGAATTCTTTTATGTCCGCGCCGGCGATGAACGTACGGCCGCCACCAATCACCACCACAGCCTTGACGCTATCGTCGTGGCTCACCTGCGCAATAGTTTGTGCAATCGCCTTCGCGACCCCAGGGCTCAAGGCGTTCACTGGCGGGTTATTGATGGTGATAATTGCGACATCTTTATCTTTGGCAAGTTGAACTAGATCATCCATGGCACTGAACTCTCTCTCCGGCATCTTCAAGGGTTCACTGGCGCGCCGTAAATTCGTGCGCGTTGTGCTCCTGTTCGCTCCAATACTTTTTGCGCAATCCTTTCTTCAGAATTTTCCCGGTGGCAGTCTTGGGCAAGCTCTCCAGGAACTCGATCGACCGCGGGCACTTGAAGTGCGCAATACGAGAGCGGCAGAATTCGAGCAGTTCCGCTTCCGTTGGGTTTGATCCGGGTTTCGCTACCACCAGCCCCTTGGGCACTTCGCCCCATTTTTCGTCCGGGACTGGAATGACGGCAGCCTCGTAAACCGCGGGATGCGCCAGGAGCGCCTTCTCCACTTCGAGCGATGAAATGTTCTCACCGCCGCTGATAATAATGTCCTTCTTGCGATCAGCGATGAGAATGCGTCCATCCTCGCTGACGGTGGCCATGTCTCCGGTATGAAACCAGCCACCGCGCATCGCTTCCGCGGTGGCCGCCGGCTGTTGCCAGTAGCCCTGCATCACACCGTCGGAACGAGCGACAATCTCCCCCATGGTTTTTCCGTCGCGGGCAACATCGTTCTCCTCGAAGTCCACCACCCGAAGCTCCACGCCCGGAATCGCGTACCCGGTCATCGCCCGTGCCACGTAAAGCTCTCCACCATCGAATTGCTCGCCCGGCTTCAGTTTGGCGGTGGAGAGCACCGGCGCAGTCTCCGTCAGGCCGTAACCGGCAAAACACGCACAGCCAAGCTTTTCCTCGGTCTCGCGCACCAAGGTTGGAGAAGAAGCCGCGCCTCCGATCGAAATCCACTCCAGGCTGCTCAAGTCGTATTTTTGCCGGTCTGGCGAATTCACCAATGCCGTTGCCATGATCGGCACAAGGCTCAGCGAGTCGACGCGCTCGCGCTGGATCAGCTGGAAGACTTCCGCGCAGGTAAAGCGCTGCAGCATGACATGTTTCCCTCCCACGAAGGTGACGGAATGGGCAGTACCCCAACCGTTGGCGTGGAACAGGGGAATGGTATGCAGATTTACGCTGTCCGGCTTCGTCATGAAGGTCACAATAACCGACAGAGCGTGGAGATAAACATTTCGGTGGGTCAGCATCACTCCCTTGGGATCGGCGCTGGTACCGCTGGTATAGAACAGTTCAGCCAAGGAGTTTTCGTCGAAGTCCATCACATCCGCCCGGTAAGGCGTCGCCGCCGCCAGAATGTCTTCATAATTTCCTGGCGAGAGCCAGGCTTCCTGCGGTGCAGAGTCAAGCATGAAGAAAGTCTGCACAGCTGAAACGCTTTGCCGAAAAGAATCCACCACCTCAGCAAACTCTTTTTCCAGGAAGAGCACTTTCACCCCGGCGTCATTCAGAATGTAGGCCAGTTCCCGAGGAGCGAGCCGGAAGTTCAACGGGAGCAACACCGCGCCGGCTTCCAGTACGCCGTAATACGCTTCGAGAAGCCGATGGCAATTCAGGCTGAGAAATGCAACCCGGTCGCCCGCTTTCACCCCCGCTTCGCGCAGAGCACCGGCGAGACGGCTGGCACGTTCACCGAACTGCGCGTAAGTGAAACGACGGTCTCCACAAACCACGGCGGTCTTGCCGGGGAACTGCTGTTCGGCATAACGCAGGAATCGTACGGGGGTAAGCGGAATATTCATGGCCTTATCTCGCGCTCACCAGGCTGACTGACCTCCATCCACCACCAGCACGTGACCGGTGACATAGTTCGAGGCCGCAGAAGCGAGAAACACAGCCGCTCCTTTCAAGTCATGTTCATTGCCAAAACGCCGCAACGGAATGTGGGAGAGAAAGAGCTCCTCATGGTGCTCCAGGACGCGGTTCGACATGTGTGTGGGAAACCAGCCAGGAGCAATTGCATTTACCTGAATGTTGTGACTTGCCCATTTGCAGGCCAGGTCTTTGGTAAAACTGATGACTCCACCCTTGCTGGCGTGATAGCCAATGGCTGGAAGTTCCGCCGGAGCCCCACCCAGTCCAGCCACTGACGCAATATTAATGATTTTTCCCGCGCTGTTCTTGCCCGCGCTGTTCTCTCCCCTGCCTTGGCGGATCATGACTTTGCCGACCGCCTGGGCGCACAGAAAAGTTCCGGTCAGGTTCGTCTCGATGACCTTGTTCCAATCCTCGAGCCGCATCTCCTCGACGGGAGCGCCCCAGGATATTCCCGCGTTATTGATGAGTACATCGATTCGCCCGAACTGGGAGAGGGTCGCTTCCACCATCTCCTGAATACTGTCCGGGTTCTTGACATCGCAGCCAATGGCAATGGCTTTGACGCCCAGTTGCTGCAATTCTTCGGCGGCCTGATGGCAGCGTTCCTGCTTGCGAGCGCACAACACCAGGTCGGCGCCCATTTCCGCCAGGCCGTCCGCCATTTGGCGGCCCAGTCCGATTGACCCTCCGGTGACGATGGCAACGCGTCCGGTTAGATCGAAAAGCTGCTTCACATTCACCGTGGAATCCCGCGTGGTGCTGGCGGCCTCCTTTAACATGAAACCTTCTCCTTCTCCGACCCGGCATCGCTTCCCGCATTTCCGGCCTGCTCGTTAAGGAATTGCAGAATCGCGCGGTGTGAAACTTCCGTCTGGTCCGTTAAGAAGAGGTGGCTGGCATGCGGAATCATCACGAGCTTCGCACTTGGAATGCGTTCTGCGATTAATTTGGCATTGCCCGGCGGCACCAGCCGGTCGGACTCTCCATGGATCACCAGGGTGGGGACGGCGATTCCGGAGAGGCGGCTGTACGCCTCCCAGGCAAGGATTCCCTGTAACTGTGCCGTGTATCCTTCGGGCCGCGGAAACCACGGCCGGCGAATCGCAATATCCTCATCAATCCGTTCACGCGGAGTTGTCGAATCGTAGATAAACGGCACGGGCGCCTCGGCGGCCTGCTCAGGGCTCATTTTGTCCCGCGTCATCAGCATCTGGGCAGCCTCTGGTTCGGCGCGCACTGCCGTCGGCCCGCCCGCCGCGGTGCAGCCCAATATCAGCGACAGCACTCGCTTCGGGTATTGCAGCGCAAACTCCTGCGCAATCATGCCACCCATCGACACGCCGAACAGGTGGGCGCTCTCAATACCGGCAGCGTCGAGAACCGCCGCTGCGTCGGATGCCATCAACGCGATCGGATACGGACCTAATGGCACCTCGCTCCTTCCTACGCCACGATTATCGAACGCGACGGTCTGGTAGTGCGCCGCCAAGGCAGGCCGTGTGCGATGCCACATATAAGAGGGGTAACTTAGTCCCATGATCAGCAAAACGGGAGCGCCGTGGCCTTGTTCGTCCCAATAAATCCTGGCTCCCCGATTTTGAACGAAAGGCATTGATTGCTCCCTGGCGGTAAACAACAGCTGATTGCAGCCTTCGGCCAGGCCCCGCAAACGTCAGAACAGGACCAGGCCCCTCGATACTAGAACGTGACGCGAACACCGAGTTGGACCTGCCGTTTAGGGAAGGCCGAGGTAAATGCCAGCGGCGTGCTGATTTTCGCCGTCCCGCCACCAGGAAGGGCCGAGCCCGGTTTAATCCCCTTCACGTTGAACGTCATAGAACCCACGCCCCCCTCGGCTGCGGGAATGGCAAAAACAGGGCCTACTTCATTGTTTACGCTGGCATAGTTTGTCCGGTTCGCGAGGTTGAATCCTTCCGCCGTAAACTGCACGCTCGTCTTCTCGCCCAGTTTGTGCCGCCAGCTCAGGCGCATGTCGAAGTCGATGTAATCGGGTCCCAGACCGGTGTCGCGCGGGGCTCCGATGGGGCGTTCGTTGGTGGTGTGATTGTTGCCGTTCACCTCGCCTCCCGCAAGCAGGTTGAAAGGATGTCCACTGTGGTACGAGAAGATCGGGGCTAGTTGGAACCCTGACAAGACGCTCTGTTTCCAGGGGCTGTCGAGGACGGCCGCGATCACCACTTTATGTCTCTGATCAAATTCCGAAAGACTACGGTCCAAGCCGATGTTTGTCGGATCCTGCGGCCCGTAGTCGGAGTTGAAATCCGTGGAGGTATCGAAGCCTTTGCTGAAAGTGTAATTCCCGAACAGCGTGAAGTGCTCACGGAAGCGCTTTTTGACTTCCACGATACCGCCCTCGTAAACAGCGGATGCCGCCGAGGTGTATTGGTTGTTCTGCACAACCAGCGGACTCACAAAGCACTGAGCGGTATCACAGGGCAAGCCCTCAACGCCGCCCAGTGGGTCGGCTCCCGCGGCCGTCGTATTCCAGTTGCGATAGGAAACCGTTTTGCCATTGGCGAGAGTTACCGTGCTGAAGGGCGCGGGCAGCAGATTGGTATCGATCGCAACCGGGAGTCTCTGCGTGTGCGAATAGATTCCGCTGAGAGAAATTGAGAAGCCGGGTCCAATCTCACGTTCGATTCCGAAGGAAGCCTGTTGCGCGATCGGAGGGCGATAGCCAGGCTGGTTCACGAAAACCACCTGCAACGGGCCGATAGGACCGCTATTCGTAACGTTGATGCCCAACGGGGCCACAGCAGAAGGAGTGATGCAAGCAGCATTCCCAGCGGTCGGAGTGGTGCACTGAATCAATCCTTGGCCAAAGAGTGTCTGAAAAACAGTGGGTGCGCCGGCTAAACCCAATTGCGGAATCCCACTAAGTGGATCCACGTAAATGGAAATTTCCCGATTACAAGGGCTAGAGCCGTTCCCGGGCGCGATCACAAAGCCGAACTGTGAGATTCCACAGGTCGAGATCAGGTTTCCAACTTGGCCCGCTCCTCCGTTATTCTCGACCGCAGACTTATTGGCGTTCAGAGCGCCCAGACTCAAATCGACATCGGGGATCTGGGAGTCCACCGGTCCGTAGAAGATTCCGTATCCGCCCCGGACCACGGTCTTGTGATCCTTGCCGGGATCCCAGGCAAAGGAAATTCGAGGAGCAAAGTCCTTCTTATAGGTGCTCAAAGGGGCAAATTGCGTGTCCAATTCGTAGCGGAGGCCATAGTTCAGAGTGAAATTCGACGTTATCTTCCAGGAGTCCTGCGCGTAGATCCCAGTCAGCGGGCGGGTGTAATTCTTGTAGTCCGGATTTCCGAATCCCTGCTGGTAAACCTCAGGCACTCCCAACGACGACGATTGCAACGTGCTAAGGAAGGCTCCCGGCGACGTGATTCCGCAGGGGTTCTCGGCGGTGGGAAGTAAGCACGGGCTAAGCACAAGCCCGGCGGGAAGCGACCCGAACACAAAGCGGCCTGGGAAGAAAGTGTGCGACTCAGTGTGATTACCGCGGAGTATTTCGTTCGCGCCGAACTTAAATGTGTGGCGGCCACGGATCAGTGTGAAATTATCCGCTAAATCGTAGCGGCGCAGGATGGTGATGTTAGGGATGAAAATATTTGTTCCCAGGTTATTGATGAAACCGGGAATCTGGAGCCCCACCTGTCCGGGCTCGTTAGGAATCACATTGAAGCTTTCGTAATCCCACTGCGCGCGCGCCTCGTTCTGAGCGGTCGGACTGAACTGGTGATACCAGGCGGCTTGCAGATTATGATCGAAGGTGTGGGTCGAACTTCCCGCCGAAAAAGCGGTCAGAGACTGCACATCCGGTGATTCTTCCAGATCGTGTCCATACCTGTAGGTCAGGGAAAGCTCGTTGTTGACATTAAAGCGGTGATCCAAACGAACGAACCCCTGGTACTCCCGCGAGTTGTAAGGAAACACCCCACCCTCGTTTTCAAACTGGCTTACAAGGAACGAATTCAGGCCTTGCTGAACCGGGCTCAGACCCTGGTTCGGAGTGACCGCTAGCGCGGTTTGCAGCAAAAAAGCGCACGTTTGGGCCGGCACATTTGGGAATCCGTTAATGCAAGGCACGCTTGGGTTTGAGGACTGGGCCAGCGCGCTGATAGCCGCCTGTTGAGCAACCCTTGGATCGGTGGCTTGAATATCGGCTGGCAGAGTATTTCCAGCAACAGAGGGTCCGGCGAAGATCGAACTTTTCGTCAGCAAGGGAACTGAGTTCTGTGAGTCCTGCCGCAGACCCTCGAAAGAAGCAAACAGGAAGGTTTTGTCTTTCTGGATGGGGAAGCCAATGGAGCCGCCGTATTGCTGACGGCTGAGCGAATTCTTGATCGGAGCGCCGGTCGAAGTGGTGTTGAAATTAGAGAAGGTCGGGTCTGGCGCCAGGGCGGAACTGAATGCGAATGGGTCACGGGCGTCCATAGCGTCATTGCGAAAAAATCCAAAAACGCTGCCATGTACATTATTGGTGCCGGACTTGGTCACTATGTTGATCGATGCACCCGTGGCCGTCCCCAGGTCCGCGGCGTAGTTGCTGCGATTGATTTGGAATTCCTGCACCGTGTCCTGGCTGACGGTCAGGCGCACGCCGCCGCTGTCGCCCGAGGTCTCACCACCGTCTACCGTTATGCTGTTTCCCCTGCCATTGCTGCCGTAGAACGACAGGCCGCTTTGCGGGGTCTGCTTGACTCTGAAATCCTGGTCCCCCGCCAGCCTGGTGGAATCGGAGACACCGGGCGCGAGCAACGTGAATGTCAGGTAATCGCGGCGGTCAATGGGCAGGTCGGCGATGTATTGCTGGCTTATTCTGTCAGCTTGACTTCCTCTTTCGGTCTCCACCACAGGCGGTTCACTCGTCACCTCAATCACCGTCGCCACCTTCGCGGGCTTCATGCGAAAGTCTGAAACCACCGTCTGCCCGATGGCAACTGGAACGCTTTTGCGGAGATCGGTGGCGAACCCCGACAGAGCCGCGCTTACTTCATAGGTAGACGGGGATAGTCCTGCTACCCGGTACTGACCGGCGCCGTCGGTTGCGACCGTTCGCTTCAGACCGGTCTGCGCGTCGATCACACTGATGGTTACCCTAGGCAAGACCGCACCAAAGGAGTCGACTACGGTTCCAGTGATGTCTCCCGAGGTGCCGACGCCCTGCGCCTGGGCCACACTGGCTGCCAACAGCAAGCACACAAACGTACATGCGAGTGACTTCATAGGATTCTCCTTACAGAAGTATCTGCACATTGCCGCATTGGTCCGGCGTATTCCCCAACGCTGAGCAACTCCCTAAAGACCGCCTGGTGCCGCGCGACAACCCTAAAAGCCGTCAATTGTGATCCAGCTGCCCATTTCGTCCTCGATCAAGAATTCAAATCGTGTCCAACGAAACCGCAGATTGTGAGAGTTAGTATCACATAAGAGTCACTAACGTCAAGAAGTGAGACCTCGATATTCCCGAGGCGGTATGGCGCGCCCCAATAATTCAATGGCGGCACAGCGACAGTCGTTCGGAAATGGCGGCGATGCGCAGGACGAAACTCCGACCTCGTCGGATTCCCGCGGCCAGCCCCTTCTAGGGAGTCAGGACGATTCGGCCGGAGACTTCGCCTTTGCGCAACAGATCCAGCGTCTCGTTGGCTTCAGCAAGCGGCCGCTTAACCACATGGCAGCGTATCTTCCCGGCGGCAGCCATGGCGAGCACTTCCCGCAAGTCTTGCCGGGTGCCGACCGTGGATGCATGGATCCGGACTTCTCGTGCCGCCATCAGAATCGGGGGGAAACAGATGTTTTCAGCGGGCAAGCCCACGACGAGCAGGGTACCTCCGGGCCGGAGGCAGGAAAAAGCTGTGTCATAAGCGGCCTTTGCGGCGGAGGTAACAAGTGACACGTGGATTCCACCTTTCAGACGCAACTGTTTCGCCGCATCAGTGGTGGCAGCATTGAGCGTGTCGGAGGCGCCAGAGGATCTGGCGAGTTCAAGCTTTTCCGGCGAAATGTCGATCGCGGTCACCTCCGCGCCAAAGGCCCGCCCGAACTGCACTCCCAGGTGTCCCAGGCCACCTATGCCGAAAACAGCCATGCGTTGACCGGGCACAATCCCGGCACCCTTCAGGGCGCGATAAACGGTGAGTCCAGCACAAAAAAGCGGGGCGGCTTCGAGCGCAGGAAGACCATCTGGAATTTTCAGCGCGTGAGTTGCCGGCGCCTTCACAAATTCGGCGTAGCCACCGTCAACGGTGACACCTGTGATCTTCTGCCGGCTGCACAAGTTTTCGTTTCCTTCGCGGCAAAATTCGCACTCACCGCAGCTCCAGTGAAGCCAGGGCACGCCGACGCGATCGCCGATTTGCAAATCGTGCACTGCCGGGCCTTTCTCCACTACGTGACCGGCAATTTCGTGGCCGAGAATCAGCGGTCTCTTCACGATTCCCGCCAGCTGCGTCCAATCTCCATCAGCCAAGTGCAAGTCGGAATGGCAGGCACCACAGGCTTCCACCTGGATCAAAACTTCACCTGCTTCGGGATGAGGGCGTTCCACTTCCTCGATCGAGAGCGGCTTCTTGAAATCGTGCAGGATAGCGGCTTTCATTTACCCTTAGCCTTCGAAGAACGGGAAGAGCAGACCGGTCCAGGACCCAATCACGGCTCAACCCCGCGCAGGAAAAACTCAACGGCGCTGTCCACGCGCTCAGTGAGTTTGTGGGGTCCTGTCAGGTCGACGGTCCACTGGCGGACCACGGTGTGGTAGAGGGCCTCCATGAATTCCGCGAGATGCACCACGGGGAACACGCTCGTGATTTCGCCGCGTTCCTGACCCTGCGCCAAGATCTCCCGCAGCCGGCTCACCGCAACTCCCTCGACTCCGCGCACCTCCGGAGAACGCACCGGATCCATCGCGCCCGACAGCACCACCGCTTTCCATAGCGGCCGGTCGGCTTCCACTTCGAGTGCCATGGCGTGATACAGGCGATGCAAGCGCTCCGTGGTATCAGCCTTGGTGGAAAGTTCGGATTTGAGGCGCTCCGCCACGCATTCGAAGCCGAGCTTACCGACATCGCGTAAAACAGCGTCCTTGCTCGGGAAGTAGCGGAAGAAAGTCGGCTGGCTGATTTCGAGAACTCTGACAATATCCTCGACCCGAGTTTTCTCGTAACCCTGTTTGCGGAACAATCGGATGGCTGTGTCGATAATTTGCTGACGAAGTCGCGCCTTCTTGCGCTCCCGAAGCCCTGGGACCTCATGGTTCTGCGCTGGGTGGATCTGCGCTGGGGTATTTCGCTTCACCGAGCTTCTGTGATTCCGGCTTCTTCGCGGTGCGGCGACTTCAACACGAACCATAGTCGTATGTTCTCCTGATCAGGGTTGCAGGACACGCTACAGGTTGAGTGCTCTCAAAATACCCGGATCGATTCTAACAATTGAGATTCGATCGACTGTTCTCCCAAATCGCGATCCAATGGCGAGTTCCACGCTGCGGTGTTCAATATTTGTGTTGCATATCGACGTTTCGCGGGTCAGTCTGATTTCCGCGGAATCAGAGCAGATCCGATACCCCTGGAAATCAGTCTGACCGCTACCTAGGTTGACGTTAGTTACCCATATCTGATATAGACTAACACAATTTGAGAACGTGATTTTCCCGATCAGGACCTACACCTGATTCGGCTGGTTTGCGAGCTGTGACTTCGCAACATCGGAATATCAGCATTGCGGTCACAGATTTGCGCGTGTGGCGCCGCAATCGTTGGACCCGGGGGAAGATGATGACAACTGCTACGGCAACTCCTCTTCAAGTTAAAGGCGGCGCGTTCCTCATTGAGGATCGCTCGCCCAACGAAATTTTCACGGCCGAAGATCTGAGCGAAGAACACCTTGCAATCGCCCGCACGGTCGACCAATTCTGGACGAATGAGGTGGAACCTCATCTCGAGGCGATCCGCCAGCAAACCCCGGGGGTCGCACTAAGCGTGCTTCGCAAAGCGGCTGAGCTGGGACTCGCCGCGATACCGATCCCCGAGAAATTCGGCGGCATGGAAATGGACCTGCCGTCTGTAATGATCGCGGGTGAGCATCTGGCCCGGGACGCTTCTTACGGGTCCTGGCACTCTTCCCATACCGGGATCGGTACGCTGCCCGTTCTTTTCTTTGGCAACGAAGAACAGAAGCGGAGATATCTTCCCAAGCTGGCGAAGGTTGAGCTGTTGGCCGCTTACGCGCTAACCGAACCGCTGGCCGGCTCCGATGCTCTCGCCGCGCGTACCCGGGCGGATCTCAGCGCAGACGGCAAATACTACGTCCTCAACGGACAGAAGATGTGGATCACCAACGGAGGCGCGGCGGACCTCTTTACCGTATTCGCTAAAGTAGGCGGCGAGAAGTTCACGGCGTTCCTGGTGGAGCGCAGCTTTCCCGGCGTGACCAGCGGCGCCGAAGAACACAAGATGGGCATCAAGGGCAGCTCGACCACGGCGGTGTACTTTGACAACGTCCGGGTTCCGGTCGAAAACGTGCTTGGCGAAATTGGGCGCGGGCACATCATCGCGTTTAATATCCTGAATATCGGCCGGTTGAAACTCGGCCCTGGTGCCGTGGGTGGAGCAAAAAACGTGCTTGCCATCTGCTTGAAATACGCCAAAGAACGCAAAGCATTCGGATCGGCGATCGCCGAGTTCGGCGCCATCCAGCATAAGCTGGCGGAGATGGCGATTCGCACGTTCGCGGTGGAATCCATGGTGTGGCGTGTGGTGGGACTCATCGAGAGCCAATTGGCGCAGTCCGCTCACGATAAGCACGCGGATTCACAGACCGAGCTCAAAGCCGTTGAAGAGTACGCTGCGGAGTGCTCGATGATTAAGGTGTATGCCTCCGAGATGCTGGATTACGTTGTCGATGAAGGCGTGCAAATCCACGGCGGCTATGGCTACCATCAAGATTATGCGGTGGAACGGGCTTACCGTGATTCGCGAATCAACCGGATCTTCGAAGGTACCAACGAAATCAACCGGCTCCTCATAACGGGAATGCTGCTGAAACGCGCCGCCCGTGGGCAATTGGGGCTTATCCCCGTTATTCAGGCCGTAGTCGGCGGCCCTGGCAATGGGGCAACGGCCTCTGCGAGCGCCGACAAAGATGAAGACGCGCGGCTTGTGCAGAGCGCGAAGAAGATTGCGCTGTTCACGATCGGGATTGCCTATCAAAAATACGGGGCCGAGTTGGAAAAACAGCAGGAGATCGTGATGAACATTTCCGACATCGTCATGGAAGTTTTCGCGACGGAGTCGAGCTTGCTCCGAAGTCGCAAGCTTGCAGCCTCGGGCAAAGGGACCAATGCCGCCAACATGTGCGCCGTGTTTTTGCGCGAGGCCATGGATCGAGTAGAAGTCTCGGCGCGAAATGTCATCGGCGCCTGCTCGGCTGGCCACGCCCTGCGGGAGAATATGGCGGCTCTACGCGGCTTTGCCAACTACGATCCGCTCGATGGGGTTGCACTGCGGCGCAATATTGCCGGCCGACTTCTGGCCGCAGCGCGTTACACGGTCTGACAGTGACTCGTCCTCCGCTATGGCTGCTGCTACCCCGGTAAACCGCCAATGGCGGCTCAAATCGCGGCCCACGGGGCTGATTAAAGCTGACAACTTCGAGCTTGTGTCCCAACCCATGCCGGTGCCTGAAGAGGCCCAGCTACTGATTCGCAGCGTATATCTCTCGCTCGATCCAGCAATGCGGGGGTGGCTGATTGACCGTCCGTCCTACGTTCCGCCCGTGCAGATTGGCGAAATCATGCGCGGGCTGGCTATCGGAATAGTGGAGAAATCAAATCATCCAAAATTTGCCGCCGGTGACCGAGTCCAAGGGATGTTCGGCTGGCAAGAATATCTGCTTTCTAATGGTGAAGCTGTGACGAAGTTGCCGGAGAGCGGACTTCCATTTTCGGCTTACCTTGGACTGTTTGGACTGGCTGGGTTAACCGCCTACACTGGACTTTTGGAAGTGGGACAGCCCAGGGGCGGCGAAACTCTACTGATCTCCGGCGCCGCAGGTTCCGTCGGATCACTCGTCGGCCAGATCGGCAAGATCAAGGGACTTCGTGTAGTCGGCATCGCCGGAACCGACGAGAAGTGCAATTGGCTACGAGAGGAACTCGCTTTCGACGCTGCCGTGAACTACAAAGACGACAATTACAAGAAACAGCTGAAGGCTGCGTGTGCGAACGGAGTGGATATTTATTTCGAGAACGTCGGTGGAGAAATCTTGGAAAGCGCCCTCTACCTCATGAACACCTTTGGTCGCGTGGTGCTTTGCGGCCTGATCTCGCAGTACAACGCCACGGCACCCGTTGCGGGACCCTCCAACTTTGCGCTGGTGATCAGCAAGCGCCTCAAGATCCAAGGTTTCCTTGCAACTGATTACTCTTCGAAAGTAAAGGAAATGGTGAGTAACTTCACCCAGTGGCACAGCTCAGGCCAGCTAAAGTATCGCGTGGATATCGTCTGCGGCCTCGAGTCTGCACTAGCGGCGATCAACAAATTATTCGACGGTTCCAATAATGGCAAACTGATGGTTCAACTCTCAGACCCTCCCGCCGCTCCTTAGCGCTCAGGGTTTGAGATGAGCCTTTTCTCCGCTCTCGTCAGTCATCGGCTACCAGGATTGCCTTCGAACGCAGCCCGGAAGAGGCTGACATTCGCTAGCCCATGGGCACGTGAGGCGGATCAGGGAGTTGACGGGGAGCATTTACGAACGCAAGCGATCGCTAGCGAGTGCAAGCGAGTTGCAGAGGGCGGGGAGAAGTGCATCTGGACCAAAGACATCATCCCTTGCTGCCTGCGGCGCGAGGAAGAGGCGCGGGCGGGAAGGACGCCGCGTCCGATGCTGCTTTTGACAACTCTCTGGCGAGGGGACTGGCGTCGCGCACCGCCGAGAGTCTCAATGGCAAGGGTGTGCGCTACGCGGAAGTCGAGCCCGACTCTCTCGCCAGCGCGGCCGATGGGAAAACCCAAAAGGCAGTAACCGAGTCGGGCGAAGAGAACATCGTAGGATGAATCGCATGACGCGAGAATTGGAATTAGACTGCCTCGACCAGTTGGAAGCGACCCCCGCGATCCTGCGCGGATTGATGTGCGACCTGTCGGTCGAAGATACCGGATGGAAGCCCGCGCCCGACCGCTTTTCGGTAGCGGAAGTGCTCGCGCATCTTTCCCATTCCGAGGGCCACTGCTATCGAACACGCGTGGACCGGTTCGTGAGTGAGGAACTGCCGGAGTTCGAGCCGGATGATGCGCAGATGTACCTGGAGTTGTACCGCAATGCCAATGCGGAAGATGTCTTCGACCATTTTGAAGAGCAGCGCGAGACCAACGTGGAGTATCTGCGGACCTTGCCGCGAAGCGCCGGTGAACGCCGCGCGAGGCACCAGGAGGCCGGCGAAATCACCCTGCAACAAATGCTGCATGAGTGGACCATGCACGATCTGGGACATATCCGGCAGATCGCTGAGCTGGTGAGAGCGCGAAAACACCTGCCGGCAGCGGGAAAACTGGGCGATAGCTACCGCCTGAAACCATAGGGCCGCCGGCGCTGCCTGAAACCTCACGTTTGCCATTTCGGCCCGGCGATCGTGGTCAGATGCGGCTCGTGTTGGACTACTGGCGCGGCGAAAACGATGGCGTCTGCAGCCGTCGATATCAATGAAACAAGCGAGCACCGGATAGTCGAGATCAACCCACTTCTCCATCATCTCAATCGGCACACGTGCAACCGATTCGCCTGGCCGCGCGTGTTCCGAGGACCCGATCGCCACAATTCTCAAAATTGTGGGCTCGTATTTCACTCAGAAGAATGAACGTTCAGCAGGATCTGCGCCGAGTGGACAATGGCGCTCTCACCGGTTCCCGCCCCCGCCCGAATCGACAGCACCATCATTTGCGGTTGCCCGGAGGAAGTCGATGGGTTTCCGCATCCAGTCATGATCATGAAGCCCAGACAGCCTATAAGCAACGCGAGGCAACAAACACGGCGTCGACTAACTGCTCCAATAACGAACAATGAGAAGATGCCGATCACCGTTTCATACGGTGCGCCTGCGTTTGAGTGTTTCACGGCTGCTTTCGAGGAAGCCTGGATTCGCAGATAGCTGTTGCCGCCGGAGAGGAAAGCGGGAGAAAACGAGCACTCATATCCGGCGGGTACGCCATCCACGCAGGCAAGCTGCACTTGCTGATCGAAGCCCGCCGTCGGAACTACGGTGAGAAGTATGGGTTGCGAGCCCGCGTGAGCGACATCGACCGAGTCCGCAGCAATAATTAAGGAAAAATCGCTTCCACTAGTGGGAGGTTGTTCGAGCAGATCGGGCGATACGCTCGGAGCGAATTGGAGGTCCCCGGCGAAACTGGCAGACAGGTTGTGAACACCGCCACCGAGCAGTGGAACCGTCAGATATGCGGTTCCCGCACCGCTAGTTGAAGCGCCGGCCAAGATGTTACCGTTGTCTAGGAAAATCACTTCCCCGGTTGGAAGGCCGCTTCCAGCCCTCACCTTTGCATTCAATAATGACTGGTCGCCGCTCGCTGTGGCTCCCACAGTGACAACCGTGCGAGACAAACTGAGAGCGGCGGAAGCCACGGTCACAACGATGACCGACGATGTGCTGCTGGCAAAAGTTGCATTGGCGTTGTATCCGGCAGTGATGCTGTGCGTCCCTACGCCTAGCGAGGCCGTGCTATAGGTGCAGCTTCCATCGCTATGAAGGGAACTGGTTCCAAGAGGAACAGTCCCGTCATAGAAGGTCGCGCCGCCGAATGGGTCGCCTGAACCGGACGAAACATTCGCCGTGAAAGTCACAACAGTCCCGGCTGTCGGAGAAGTGGTAGACGCCGAAAGTGCGGTTGTGGTCGTGATGGCGTTCACGGTCACCGGTGCGGGAGCGGAAGTGCTCGGCTGATAGACGGCCTGCTCGTTAAAGGGATCCTGATAACCCTGGTAGACCGCAGTCAGACTGTGAACTCCAGCGGCCAGCAAATTCGTGTCGAGAAGCACGACGGGGTTTTGATAAATCGTCCGAGAACCAATCGTATTGGTCCCGTCGAGGAAAGTCACAGTCCCCGCCGGCACCGGGACACTGCTGCTTACGGTCGCGGTCAGACTTACTGTTTGACTTGTAAAGACGACATTGGGGGTAGCGGTCAAAACGGTTGTCGTGGCGTAAATAGGCGGCAAAACTGTATGCAGAACGGAGAAGCTCTCGGGAGCATAGACGTTATCTCCGTTATAGGTTGCGACGAAGGTATGGGTACCGGTGTTAAGCACTCCGCCAAACGTATACGCCGCCTTCCCAGCTGTCAGCGGCGCGTCCGCGATGAACGATCCGTCAACACTGAAGGCCACCGAGCCCGTGGGGACTGGACCGGAGGGAGCCGACATGGTGAGACTCAAGGTGACTGGTTGCAAATATTGCGCAGGCTCGGGCGAAATAGTGAAGGCGCCATTGCTCGGAGCGCCGTCGATGGGGTTGCCGTTGGGTTGATTGAGGAGCACGGCAACCGTGGTGCCGCCAGCATTCGCGGCAATGATGTCCGGAAATCCGTCTCCGTTGATATCGGCCACACTCAGCCCGGAGATTTTCTGTCCCGCAACAAAGTGCTCTTCGCTGCCAAAGCTTCGGTTCCCCAGGTTGGCAATCACCGCGATACCGCCGCCGTCGCTCAGGACGAGGTCAGGCTTGTTATCCCGATTTATGTCGGCCACAACCAACTGAGTGTACGAGTGCGATAACGGTAACAGCACACCATCATTGAAGGTGCCGTCGCCATTGCCGTAATAAATCAGAATAGGGAAAGGCAAGCCAAGCTGGTTAGGATACTGAACAACAATAATGTCCGCGTTCCCGTCGCCGTCGAGATCGGCAATGATTACGGACTCAGCATTGATCAGTTGCTGCGAACTATTCACGAGACCAGATTGAGTGAAGGTCCCGTCCCCGTTCCCGAGCCACACCCGCATGGAATAAGGCTCGAAGACTAGCACATCCGCCTTGCCATCATGGTTCAGGTCGCCGACCGCCGCGACTCCCAACGTTGGATAGATCAGCGTAGTCGTGACTTGCGTGAAAGTTCCGTTGGCTTGTCCCAGCATTGCCAGAATGGTATTTCCAGCCTGCGAAATCATGTCGCTGCGACCATCGTTATTCACATCGGCGACGAACGAGGGCCCTGTGGAAATCGCGAGCGGAGTTTGAAAGGTACCATCACCAACGCCAAATAAAACAAACGGCTGTCCAAAGGGGTAGGCTTGGGTCGGTTCAAGGATATCGAGGTCCTTCTTTCCATCGCCGTTAAAATCCGCCGTCACCATACTTCCGCTTGGATTCTGTGATCCGTAACTTTGATTCTGATCTGTGCTCAGCGCAAACTTACCCGTGCCGTCGCCAATCAGCAGCCGGGGATAGGTTGCGGGTACCGTTGCAGCAATATCGAGATATTGGTTCCCGTTGAAGTTAGCGACCGCGACGGTGCCGACGGGGTACCCTATGTCATACGTGTCTGCGCTGGCAAACGTCCCATCGCCATTCCCAGCGAGGATAAGAAGTCCTCCATCTACACCCATTGCAACGTCCAGGTGACCATCCCGGTTAAAATCACCTTGAGTTATCTCCCCGTTTTGATGGAATATCCCACCGAGAGCACCGGCAACGGATGTATTGATAGATCCGTATGTGAGATTACCCTTGCCGAGGACGATGCCGATACCTGCAGGCGTCAGAAAGACCAAATCCATGACTCCATCGCCGTTGAAATCACCAGTAGCAATCAGTTGGGCGGTGGAAGGAACAGTTGTTACAACGGAAGGCGAGCCGAACGTCCCGTCTGGATTGCCTTTTAATATTTGGACCTTACCGGGATAGATCTCTCCGACCAGGTCCGGGTGTCCGTCGCCGTCCATATCTGCGACGAGAACCGCAAACGAAAGATAGATGGTGGCCGCTTTAAAGGTGCCATCCCCATTACCGAAAAAGACAAAGGTCTGAGCTCCGACAAGATCGTTCAAAACAATGTCAAGGTGACCGTCACCGTTTACCTCTAACAGGTATGTATCGACCTGTCCGGTGAAGTAGTAAGTCATCGTGGTGTGAACGGAGAACCTGCCCGTCTTATCTCCGAGCAGGACGTACAGAGTCGCGCTCGCGGCGTCTCCAATGACTATGTCCGCTGCGCCATCGCCATTGACATCCGCAATTCCCATCTTGACGTTGAAAGAAGGGGAACCGCCGCTAGACTGGGCGACGGTCGAAACGATCGGAGCCTGGAAGGTGCCATCTCCATTACCTGCCAAGACAGCAAGCTCGCCCACGGTCCCGTCACTGCCACCCACAATGATGTCGGTGATGCCATCTCCGGTCACGTCGGCGAGATTGATGACGCCCCCTACCCCTTGTGGCAGATCGATGTCCTGGCGATGAGAGAAAGTTCCATTACCTTTGCCCAGAAGTACATGCAAAGTAAGAGGACTCATGCCGTCCACATATGCAATATCAAGGATTCCGTCGCCGTTGAAATCTGCTGACGCGGTCCCTACGGGGTCGAAGGCCGTATCAATCAATTCCGGGTTCTTGAAAGTCCCCGCGTGAGCGGCGACCACCAGCGATAAGATCGAGGCGGCGGCCAAGCTGAGAAATCGAGGCAAGAAAGAGACGGACATGGCGGTCTGCCTACGGGCATTCGAAACGAGCACATAACAGTAACACGGTATAGCCGGGTGAAATAGCGAAATCGATCAGCCAACGAGATTCCGTTGATCTCTATTCCGTTGATCTCTATTCCGTTGATCTCTATTGACGGCTCTGCTTTTATCGATGATACTTACTCTCCGCCTTTCTCCCGCGTTCGCGTCGGACCTGGATAGAACGTACGATCTTATGAACAAGAGTCGCCGCCACGCCCGATTCCGCCCGATCCCGAGATGGGGAGTCCTCATGCTCGGGCTTCTCTTGGTAACGGTGGGATGCGGTGGTGGTGGTGGTGGAGGACAGGGCCCGCCGCCGCCACCAACGCCCGATTTCAAATTGACGGTGAGTCCGACGAGTCAGTCCGTGGACGCGGGCAACTCGGCCTCGGTTTCTCTATCCGCCACGCCGCTGAATGGCTTCTCATCACAGGTCACCGTGCAGGTGACCGGAATTCCAGCAAACGTTTCGGTGTCGCCGAGCGGTATCACTCTTACGCCTGGCACTCCGCTGCAGGTCACGTTTACGGCCGCCGCCAACGCTGCAAATGCCAGCGCGAACGTCGTCTTCACGGGTTCCGCTGGATCCTTATCTCACAGTGCCGGCTTGAATCTGTCCGTAAACAGTTCGTCGAACGGGGTACCAGTCCGGACACGCTATGTGCGGCTCGATACGACCACCCAATACTTCGGCTGGGTGAATCAGCATTGGATTCTCTATCACGCCAGCACCGGGCGTTATTTTCTCACCGATCCTTCGTCCAATCAGGTCGTTGTGGTGGATGCCGTATCGGAGACCAAAATCGCCATAATTGGTGTTCCGGGAGCTTTCGGCATTGACGACACGCCCGACCACTCGACCTTGTACGTGGGAACGCAGATTGGCGACGTGTACGCAATTGATCCGGTCGGGATGACGGTCAAGAAAAGATACATCGCCTCGGAAATTGGGCCTTATGGTTACCTCGCATCTTCGACCCTCGTTCTCTCGGATGGCAGGTTGGCGCTGATCGGTCCCTATAACGGCATCGACGGCACGACTAGTATTTCCGTGTGGAACCCAGCTGATAACACCATCACGACTTATGGCGGGTTCTCGCCGGGCGCATTACCCCTTCCCTGTAATCTCAATATCAACCTCGGCGGCTTTGCGCGCACCGTGGATCGCAGCAAGATACTCCTGGGTTCTATCAATGGTGGGGGTCTATGTGAACTGGATGCTTCCACGGGGACAGGACAGTCGGTTTCGAGTGGGCCCGCGCTCAACATTGTTACCACGCCGGATGGGAAGTACATTATTATGCCCAGCTATTCGGGCGGCGCAGTTCTCTATGACACGCAGACACTCGTAACGGTCGCTCAATTCAACGTGCCGGGCGATATCTTCCTGGTTAGCGCGGACTCAAAAACCCTTTACATTCTCACGGACACCATCATTTATGCCTACGACCTGGCGACGCAGCAACTGGCAGGCTGGGTCCCCAACATCTACGTTGTACCAACGGGTGCAGGCTTCGCGTTCGGCCCCATCGACAGTCCATTCCTTATCGCAACAGATGGAACGGGCCTTTTTGCCGGTCCGGGGGAAGAGGGCGTCGGATTTGTTGACCTTTCCACGCTCCAGACTGGCGCGGTGGGAACGCAATTTACAAATGGCTACTTGAACCCAAACACAGGCCCAACCTCCGGTGGAACCGCCACGCGGTGGACAAACCCGAATCAAATGGGAGCGTTGAAGAGCGTTTATTTCGGGTCCAAACAAGCGACTGCGATCTCCGCTGGTTCGGGCTATATCAATGCCACCAGCCCTTCCGGCAAGGCTGGACCCGCAGACGTTTACGCTTTCACCACTGATGGCGGCATGCAGTTGCTTCCCGACGCCTTCAGCTACGGCCCGGCAATCCTTGAAGTCACGCCCAACATGGCTACTGCGGAAGGCGGCGGAACCGGATACATCTATGGCTATGGTCTTGGTCCAAATCCACAGGTGACGGTGGGCGGCGGCGCGGCGCAGGTAACTGCATTCGTCGCGAATGCCTATGGCGTTGCAGCGCCGCCATTTCCACTGCAGAGTGTCGCATACACCATCCCGCCGGGCACCAGTGGATCTGCAGTCGATGTAGCTGTCAGCACCAGCGCAGGAAGCACAACGGCAACTGGAGCCGTGACGTACCTCCCTTCCATTCGGCAGTTCCCGCTGGCTGGTTCGACGCTCGCGCAAGGCATCTACGATCCGTACACCGATCTCTACTACTTCACCGACACGAGCCAACTCCAGGTTTTTTCTCGAACCCAGGGAAAATGGTTGTCCCCGATCAGCATTCCCGCTCCTCCTGGCCCGGCCCAAAGACTGTGGGGCATCGCGCTCTCGCCGGACGGCAGTAAGCTGGCTGTTTCCGATGCCAACGCCGGAGCCATCTATATCTTGGATCCCGCGAACCCAACGTCCGTGAAAACTTTCATCGTAGGTTCTCGGTCTGGCTTCACGATCAATCCATGTGGGCTCGCAATCAGCGACGCAGGCAACGTTTATTACATGGTCATCGTGCTAGGACAAGGGGGCGGGGCTGATCAGTTCTTTAAGCTGAACACGAACACGGGCACTATTTTCAACTACGGGATCAATGGTCCGGGACTGGGTCTAAACGACGCCTATCTGCGAAACGCCATCAGTTCTGACAATGCGCGGGTCTTCTATAACGAGTACGGTTTCGCCTTCAGCATCGATACCGCAACCGACAAAATCTTCCCTGCGCTTGACGGCTATGGTTGTTGCTATGGCAACTATGAACTCGCGCTCTCCAGCAACCAGACCCAATTCACCGCAACCTTTTACAATTACGATTCAGACCTGAATGGCGAATCGTACTATGCGCTGAATGATCGCGAGATTCTCAATATTCTCTACGTTTACGGCGCAAAGCTCAGCTCCGACGGCCGGTTACTTTTTCAGCCTTCCACGAATGGCATTGACGTTTTTGACGGTAGACTTGGCAACCTCCGAACTCGCATCTCGCTGCCGATCGCACTGTCCCCTAATTATGACGCGCTTGTCGAAGACGGAGGGGACAACATCCTGATTGCAATAACAGGCACGGGAAATGAAATCGCAATCGTCGATCTGACATCCGTCTCCGAGCCAGCTCCATTGCCGTACGACGAAAATGTCGGTTCACGCAAGCATCACCTTGCCGAATTGGGAGACGCTTCGAGCAAAGAACCAAGTGTTCGCCGGAATCCAGACAAAAAGAGTCGCCGACAGGCGATGCAATCTCGCACCGTCCCGCATGTCACGAGAACCATCGTTCCGCATCCCCAGTAGCCGTCGGCCAAACTGAGACTGGGAGTGTCGCCAAAATTTCTGTGGTCCGCGGGCTCGGCTACACTACGCAGCTGCAGGGCGCTCCTCCAAGGAAGCCCTCGCCGACTCGACGGGAGGTGCTTCATGTGAGTTTCCTTTACTGTCCTCGGAGCCAAATCGCCACAGCTCTTGGATCAAACCGGACGCACGTGCCTATCCGAAAGGATGGGATTCGTTGATGCAGCGATGCTGGAAGTGCTGAAAACATGGAGGCAGAACATATGGCGTGCCTGCCATTTAGGCGCGATCCTCATAGAAACTCTCGCGCGTGAAGCTCTCGGTCGGCAGATTCGGCAATCTCTCGGAACCTGCTGACAGAGCACTGAGCATGGCATGAAACCCTTCCAAAGTCAGATTCCCTTGAGGCACAGAGAGAAGCCAGAGCTTCCTGCAAAAGACGCTCCGCCACCTTTTCCAAAGGTATACCTTGGACGCGAGCTTCCGCGACGAGTTGCGCTTCTATTTCCGCGTTGAGTTCGACCCGGATCGTCACTGTGTTTTGCCCCTACACAATAGATTTACAGAGCACGGACGGCGCTATAAGGACATGGAAGCACCTGGTAGTTCACGTTAACTGATTGCAACCTGATTGCAGATTTCGACAGCCTCAGCACTCGAACGACCTTGCGCTGGGGGTGCCTCTTGGTGTTACAAGTCTCTGATGGCCACCTTCAGCGAGGCCAACTGCCATAAAACTTTTACCTTCGCTTTGGAGAGGAGCGGCTTCCTCGTGCCAGATACTGCTGATCGAGCGCTTGGCGTATCAGCGTCTTGATCACCGCTTGTCGACTGATGTTCAACTCTTTGGCGGCCTTGTCCAGTTCTTCCAGCATGCCTGACGCCAGGTCAACATTCACCCTCTGTATCGGACCCATCATGCGCCCGGTATTGGTGAAGAACCGTGACACATCCCTCCCTTCGTCCGCAAGGCGGGCGATGACTTCTGCCGACACTGGTTTCCGACTTTTACGAGTGTTCTCCATAGAGTTGCTGCTCCTGCTTGGTGGCCTTCCAGAGAGTGACGAGGTGGTAGTACTCTCCTTCTTCGTCCTCTCTCACTTCGAAAATGACGGTATACAACTGCTCCCCCACCCAGCCGATCGCCCGGTACTGTTCGGGCCAATCCCTGCGCTGGTCAAGGTAGTATGGGTGCGAAAAAACTTCCTGCGCCTCTTCAAATCCGATGCCTCTTTTCGGGTTTGCGCTTAACCGCCCGCTCTTCCGCTCATCAAAGTGAAACCGCATGAGTATAACAGTTATACCATATTGACCTGCATGAAAGAATTGCCAAATCTGCAACTCTTCGTCCGTCGAGACGGCATTGAGGGCTCGCAGTTCCTCGACGGAGTACTCCTTTACTTTCTTTTCAGTGTACTTGTGCCAGAGTGTGACATTGGTGATGCCGTGCGCCCGCAGGAAGGCTACGACTCCGGCTACGCGGTTCGCGACATTGCCGTCGTCCTGTCCCTCTTTCTTCTGCGCTACGACGAATGCGGTGAGGTCACTCTTGTCGATCTGGTCAAGATACTCTTTGGTGCAGGTCTTGCGGAATTCGTTCAGGATTAAGTTGTATGCCGACTACGTCTTGTGCGCCCGCGTGGCGGCAACGGTTGTCAGGTAGGTGGCCATCGCGTCGTTCACGTTGATCCGCTTCGCCGGGGCAGATGCGACGGCAGGAAGTGCTGACAGTAGTGCTGCTTCCTTGGTGGCCCTTGCTGCAAGTGCAGCATTCAGATTCGCTACGTCGAGGGTCTCCCACCTTCGCCTGCCATCGGCGGAATACCGAAGGCAAAAGACAGTGTTCTCCGGGTAGAACTGCTTCTTGTTGGGCTTTTTGTAGGTGCGCTTGCCACCCACGGTCTCTCGAATCCACAAACTCACTCTCATTCGTCGCCGCAGTTTCCCAATACTGGGAACCGAAGGAAAATGAGAATTTGGTAGCCACCTGTGGGTAGCCACGCCACTAATCTAAGTGATTGTGATTAAAGGAATGGCGGAGAGAGTGGGATTCGAATCCACCTGAAAACGTCAATCCAAGGACTTACGGAGCACGGACGGCGCTATTAAGGACGTCGAGGGACCCGGTGGTTCACCTTAAGTGATTGCAAAGTGATTGCAGAATTCTGCGACCAAAACTGTACGACCGACAGGCCGGGGCCAACTCAAGTTGTCAAAAGCAACATCGGACGCGGCAGCCGGCACAAAATTGGCTATGGTTTAGCAATGTATGCGCTCGCTATGCTGAATCGGCCCACGCCAGATCGAAAGGCGGTGGACGCGATGGTGCGAGCGGCAACCTTCATGCGCCGGGGCCGGGGGTGCGTCCGGGACAGCTCGTAGTTTGGTCAGAGCCGACAGGACCGCACTCCGAGGCGGCATTGGGGGCGACAGGCGTCCTATTGCTGTTCCTCCAGCGGTTCGTCCAGCTTTCGAGAGGGTGGTTGCGGTGCTTGGGCGCTCGCTTCGGCATAGGGAATCAATTGCGGGTCACGGCGGTCGCCTTCGACTAGCCAAACAGTACGGTCGGGGAGAATGTTCAAGAGCAGCTTATTGTGTTCTGCGCCCAGATCACGCGCCCAGATCACTGGGGAGTGCATGATGTCCGCGTGGTTGTACACCCATTCGAAATTCATGTTGTGGGAGGGCGAGTAACGCACGAACACAAGTTGTGGCTTCGACTGTTGCTCCAGCCAATGATCCAGGTCGGCACGGCGAATACTCCAGTCATCCAGCAGCAATGTTTGCCGGTCGGGGCCGTGCGGATCATCCTTCCAACCATTCAGTCGCCCTTCAACGCGCAGCACCAGCAAAATCAGACATGCGACCGGAAGCAAGTAAACAACGACGGGCAGATTGAACGCAGGTTTCCGCCCAGACTCGTTTTCTCGCGCCAGTCTGCGCCTATCCTTTTGCGAGAGAGGGCGTTCAGCCTGTTCTTGTCGCGGATTCCAGGCCCAGATTCGTCGCAAACCCTCCATCTGTAAATAGAGCACCAAGCACGCCGCCGGAGCGAAGTAGTGGGGGAACGACCATTTCGCGAAAAACAGTTCAAACAGGATCAGTGCGCCGGTGGCAAGTGCAAGCCGAGACCAAAACTCGCTGAACGCAAACCAGAGTTCGCCGATTTCGAGTACA
>Ga0210402_10000913_pt1 | contig 31680 bp, 21 predicted proteins | sample IncBWC7MmetaG_FD_161055 | JGI IMG/M metagenome (GOLD analysis project Ga0210402, IMG submission 161055) | Forest soil microbial communities from Barre Woods Harvard Forest LTER site, Petersham, Massachusetts, United States - Inc-BW-C-7-M | ecosystem: Environmental > Terrestrial > Soil >...
GCGTCGGAACACCACAATCGCGGCGTTGCCATTTGGCATTCGCGCGTGTACATGGAGACCGACAATGCCCATCTGCTGTGCCTCGATGCACGTTCCGGCAATCTGATTTGGGATGTTGCCTACACGGATGGCGACAAAAACTACGGCGCCACAAGCGCCCCTTTGCTCGTAAAGGGCAAGGTGATCGTCGGGACATCGGGTGGCGATGACGGAGTTCGAGGATTTGTTTCGGCTTACGATGCGGAGTCGGGAAAGTTGGCCTGGCGTTTCTGGACCATACCCGGGCCCGGCGAGCCGGGATCGCAGAGCTGGCCCGGTACAGCCTACCTCCACGGCGGCGGCACAACTTGGATGCCCGGGACGTTTGACCCCGAATTGAACACTCTGTTTTGGGGAACCAGCAATCCCGCGCCAGACTTTAACGGTGACACTCGTCCTGGCGATGATCTGTACACGGATTGCGTTGTGGCCCTTGACGCGGACACGGGAAAGCTGAAGTGGCATTTCCAATTCACCCCGCACGACCTCTACGACTACGACGCGACAGAAACTCCCATCCTTATCGATGCGGAATACCAGGGTCAGCCGCGCAAACTCCTGGTCGAAGCGAACCGCAATGGATTTTTCTACGTACTGGATCGCGTCGATGGGAAATTTCTATCGGCGGTTCCGTTCGTGGAGAAATTGAATTGGGCCAAGGGAATCGATGGGAACGGCCGGCCTATCCTGACCGGAGTTGTGCCGACAGAGAAAGGTGCTCGCGTTTGCCCGGGGTTTTCCGGAGCGACGAACTGGTATGCGCCGTCCTACAATCCGTCGACCCGCCTTTTTTATTTTTTGGCTTCGGAAAACTGCAGCATTTACGTTCGTGGAGCCGAAAAATTCGTTCCTGGACACATGTACTATGCAACCGGTGCGAAACGCAGTCCCGGTGATACGGGCAAAAAGATCCTGCTGGCGTACGACCTTTCCACTTCCAAGCCGGCCTGGAAATATCCGCAAGTGGGTTCCGGGCGGTCAAGCGGTGGCACGATGACCACCGCTGGCGGCCTGGTCTTTTTCGGAGACGACGCAGAATCGTTCGAAGCAGTTGACGCCAGCACGGGCGCACCCCTCTGGCATTTCCATACCGGCCAGCGCATCACTGCCTCGCCCATGAGTTTCTCGGTGAATGGCAACCAGCACGTCACCATCGCCGCAGGAAGCGACGTTTTCTGTTTTCGTTTGTGATTCGAAGTCATCAGTCAATTCAGGAGGCTACCGTGTCTTCAACATTCAGCACTCGCAGAGGATTCGCGTCGAAGTTCGCATCCCTAGTGGCCGGCACCGGTTTTGCCAGTTTATTCTCCGGTTCGACTCCGGCCGCCGCGCAGGCTCCAAGCGGCGTCCAGAAGTTGAACTATGAAGGCAAACCTGCGGGCACAGGGTTCATCACGCCTTTGATTATCCACAACGGAGTGATCTACATTGCAGGCCAGGGCGCGCATTCACATGATCCCGAAGGCAAATTTCCTTTTGACATTGAGACCCACACGCAAAAGGTGATGGATAACGTCAAGACCCTAGTGGAAACCGGCGGTGGCGCGATGGACAGTATTTTGCAGCTCACCGTTTACCTGACAAAAATTGAGGACTACGACGGCATGAACAAGGTCTTCAAGACCTATTTCCCGAACGGAGGGCCGGCGAGAACAACGGTCGCCGTTGCCGCTTTGCCAGGTCAATCTTTGGTGGAAATTAACTGCACGGCAGCAGTGGTTCGCAAGTAATCGCAAATAACTGGACCAGGAGAAACTATGAACATCAGCGCAAAATGGACTCGCCGCGGCTTCATGACCGGGATCAGTTCGTTGACGGCAATGATATTAGGCTCGAGAAAACTGCCGGCCGCCAACATAACAAGCTCAGTGAACGAAAGCCCCGTCACGGGATTTGGTCAGACGGGGAACGTTTATGACGAACTGGGCGTTACAACCGTGATCAACGGTCAGGGGACCATGACAATGCTCGGCGGCTCCCTGATGCGCCCGGAGGTGGAATCGGTGATGGCCCTGGCCGGGCGCCATTTCGTCAACATTCCGGAGCTCGAGGTTGCCGCCGGAAAGCGAATCGCGGAAATGTTGAAGCTGCCGGCGGATTATTCCGCGCTGGTTACCTGCGGAGCCGCGGCAGCGATGCTGTCGGGGCTGGCGGGGATTCTTACGCGCGACAACCCCCAGTTCATCCGGCAGCTTCCCGATCTGACGGGGATGAAGTCCGAAGTTATCATCCAAAAATCGCACCGCAATCCGTTTGACCATCAACTCCGTGCCACCGGAATCCGGCTGGTTGAAGTTGTCGACCGCGACGATTTGCGAAAGACCGTCAACGAAAAAACCGCGATGATGCATTTTTCCAATTTCGCGAATGCGGCGGGGCAGATCAAGGTGGACGAGTGGGCAAAGCTCGGCAAGGAATATAAGGTTCCCACCTTTATTGATGCCGCGGCGGACACTCCTCCCGTTTCGCACCTTTGGGACTACGCCAACATGGGGTACGACCTGATCGCCTTCAGCGGAGGCAAGGCTATTCGCGGCCCGCAATGCGCCGGACTGTTGGTTGGGCGGAAAGACCTGGTCAGCTACGCGCTTTTGAATAACAGCCCGCATGAAGACACTCTCGGCCGCAGCCAGAAAGTCGGGAAAGAGGAAATTGTTGGCATGGTTAAGGCGCTGGAGTGCTACCTCCAGGAAAATCACGACGCGCTGAACAAGGAATGGCAGCATCGCCTGGAACTTGTTTCGGCGGAGGTTTCAAAAGTCCCGGGCGTCACCACGAAGTTCTACGTTCCAGACATCGCCAACCACGTTCCCCATATGGAGATACGGTGGGATAAACGGATCTCTGCAACTCCGAGGGAGGTCAACGCGGCGCTGCGCAAGGGCCAACCCGCGATTGTCCTGAGCACAGGAGAAGAGGGCGAAGTCCTCTCGTTGAACTCCTTTATGTTGCAACCCGGCGAAGACAAGATCATCGCCGAGGCGGTCGTGGCGGTTCTGAAAGCCCACGCCTCCTGACGAATGACCCCTTTCACGCAAATGAGGACTGCTTGATGCCTTGCGGACGCAGCCTACTCCAGGTATTTATTCAGGGGCATTCATGAGCGCAACTGGAGCGAGCCGCATTCGCTGGCTGCTGGTCTTCTGGCTATTCGTGCTCAGTGGGATCTCTTACCTGGATCGCGTGAATATTGCGATTGCGGGAAGTTCTTTGGCGGAGGAATACCACCTCAGCCAGGTGCGGCTGGGGTGGGTGTTCACTGCCTTTCTGCTGGGTTACGCGTTGCTTCAAACGCCTGGCGGATGGCTCGTGGATCGGTTCGGTCCGCGGCGAGTCCTTACCGGTGGTGTTGTCTGGTGGGGAATCTTCACAGCACTAACGGCGTCGTTGCCGACCAAAGTTTTGGGGGCCGTACTTTTTTTTATTCTAGTGCGCTTTCTCCTCGGCGCCGGAGAGGCCATCATCTATCCCGCTTCGAACCAGTTCGTGTCTCAATGGATTCCTTCGCAGGAACGTGGCATAGCCAACGGAATGATCTTCGCGGGCGTTGGGGCCGGAGCTGGAATCGCCCCGATTTTTGTCGGTTATGTAATGGTCCATTACGGTTGGCGCTCCTCTTTTTGGATGAGCGCGCTCCTTGGATTGCTCGCGGGAATCGTCTGGTATCTCATCGCGCGGGACAAGCCCGAAGGACATCCGCTCGTGAATGCGGCAGAACTTTCTTTTATTCAGAAAGACCGCGCGCCTGCTGCCCCATTGGGTTCGAACGTGGAAAATTCTGCACAGAAGGACGAGCCTGCCTCTCCTCTGCACATTTCCTGGCGCAGCATCCTTACCAGCAAAAGTATTCTGGCCGTCACGGCTAGCTATTTTTGTTTCGGCTACGTGGCCTGGATTTTCTTCAGCTGGTTTTACATCTATCTGGCCAAAGTGCGCGGTTTGGACATCAAGGCCAGCGCGCTCTATAGCGCCCTTCCACCGCTGGCTATGGTTGCTTGCAGTTTGTCCGGAGGTGCTATCAACGATGCGCTTTCCCGTGCTTACGGCAAACGGGTCGGACGCTGCGGGGTCGGCTTTCTGGCGCTGCTTCTGGCCGCCGCGTTTTTGGTGCTGGGTTCGCGCGCGGCGAGCGCTTCCGTGGCGAGCATCGTCCTTTCTGGCGGCGCCGGCGCGCTCTATCTTGCGCAAAGCTCGTATTGGTCAGTGACTGCGGATATCGCCGGAGGCAGCGCGGGCTGGGCATCTGGATTCATGAATATGGGCGGACAATTCGGCGGCGCCTTGACCGCGTCGCTCACGCCAGCGATTGCACAGCAGTACGGTTGGAAATCTTCCTTCCTAGTTGCAGCTGTATTGAGCGTTGCGGGTGGGATCGCCTGGCTGCTGGTTGATCCGGAGCGCCGGTTGATCCCAATCCCGAAAGTGGCGTCCTGATGGGGGATCGGAACGTAGTATGAAGATCAAAGCAAAGGAACAGTGCCGGTGGGATCTGGTCAGCCTGGGCGAAGTGATGTTGCGGCTGGATCCCGGAGAAACGCGAATCTCCACGGCGCGCGAGTTTCGGGCATGGGAAGGCGGCGGCGAATACAACGTGGCCCGCGGGCTGCGGCGGTGCTTCGGCATGGAGACCGCGATCGTTACCGCCCTGGCCGACAACCCCATCGGCCGGTTGATCGAAGACCTGATGTTGCAGGGCGGTGTAAGTCTTGAGCACCTGCGCTGGGTGAAGTATGACGGAGTGGGCCGCACGGCGCGGAATGGCTTGAACTTCACCGAGCGCGGGTTCGGGATACGTGCGGCTCTGGGCTGCTCCGACCGTGGTCACACCGCTGTATCCCAAATGAACCCCGGAGAAACAAACTGGGGAAAGATTTTTTTGGAGCAGGGAGCGCGCTGGTTCCACACCGGAGGAATCTTCTGCGCCCTTTCAGAGACCACGCCCCAAGTTGCCCGGGAAGCAATGGAGGCGGCAAAACGTGCCGGAACCATCATCTCTTATGATCTGAACTATCGCGCGTCCTTGTGGTCGTCCAATGGGGGCAAGGAAAAAGCGCAAGCCGTCAACCGCGCGCTGGTGTCGTTTGCCGATGTGTTGTTCGGGAACGAAGAGGATTTTACGGCGGCACTCGGCTACGAAGTGGAAGGAGTGGATGAGGCGCATTCCAATCTCGACCCCAGATTTTTTCAGAAAATGATCGAGAAGGTGAAGCGCGATTTTCCCGGCCTCTCCGTGGTGGCTACAACGCTTCGCAACGCGAAAACGGCGACCCGCAACGATTGGGGCGCAATCGCACATTGGGATGGAAAATTTTATGAAGCGGTCCGTCGGGAGAATCTGGAGGTGTTCGATCGCGTGGGAGGTGGCGACTCTTTTGCTTCCGGCCTGATCTACGGGCTGCTGTCTGGAAAAGACATCGCCTGGGCGCTGGAGTGCGGCGCGATTCATGGGGCGCTTGCAATGACGACACCCGGGGATACTTCGATGGCCAGTTTGCAGGAGATTTTGCAGGTAATGAAGGGCGGAACGGCCCGCATTTCTCGCTGATATAGTGAACGTAAATTTCCCACGCGGAGCAGCCAATGACGGTGGAAGAAATCATTCGGCGAATCGAGGAAACCGGCATTGTGCCGGTGATTCGCGCGGCAAACCCCGCCGAGGCGTCGCGGGCGGTCGAAGCAGTCTGCGCGGGCGGAATCTCCATTGTGGAAATCACGATGACCGTGCCGGATGCGCCTCGAGTGCTGCGCGAGGTGGCCCGTGCGAACAGCGATTTTTTGATCGGAGCGGGAACGGTGTTGAACGCGAAGCAGGCGGAGATTTGCATCGACGCAGGCGCGCGGTTTCTGGTCAGCCCCGGCCTGTCTTCCGAGGTCATTCACACCGCTGCGAAGCACGGCGTGCTGGCAATCCCTGGCGCATTCACCCCAACCGAAGTGATGGCGGCCAGGGAATTGGGTGCGGACGTCATCAAGATTTTCCCGTGTGGCAGTGGCGGAGGCCCAAGTCACATCAAAGCGCTAAGGGCGCCGTTCCCCGCATGCCGATTTATTCCCACGGGCGGCGTAACGCTGAAAAATGCCGAGGAATATCTTGCCGCTGGCGCCTTCGCATTGGGAATTGGAGCGGAACTTGCCGATCTCACCGCGCTCCGAAGAAACGAACCGCACAAGCTCACCGAGGCCGCCAAATCGCTTGCCGCGATAGTTCGCAAACACAGAGCCCAGATAAAGCCGCAGGTGTAGATAGCTTGGCAGATGGCCCTCTGGGTGCGCGGGGTCGAATTTCCTTTTGTTACTTTTTGTTTCTTTTCATTTCGCTTGTAAGTACAATCCTTGCTGACCTGGGTCCTGCATTCCCTGAGAGGGCTCTGTCGAAGGTTCCGGAAGGGGGCTACCACCGAAATGCGAAGAATGGTTGCCGGTTACAGAGAAATCTTTTTTCTATTCACCGTCGTTGCGACTGTTTTGTTTCTGTCGCCGAATCTCTTGCTCGCCCAGGACAATAGCCAGACACAGGGCAGCAATGCAAAGAAGGAGATCAAGTACAGCCAGGATCCCAACGCCTCCCAAAACATGACATTGTTGCTGAAGGATTTCGACCCGAAGTCGATGATGCACGCCGAAGCCCACGATGTTCCCCGCGCAAAGTTCCCTGTGATTGACATGCACAATCATGTCAACGACGCCGGAGGTATTCACGGAGAGGAAATTCCGCCCGCGGAATTGGTGCAGCGAATGAATCGCGCCAATGTGCAGAAGATCGTGATTCTTACCGGCATGTGGGGCGATAAATTACAGGGCGTTCTGGACAAAATGGTGAAGCCTTATCCGGACCGGTTTATCGTTTTTGCCCAATATGACTGGAGCAAGATCGACGACGCGAATTTCACCGCGGAGATGGTGGCGCAACTGGATGACGCCGTGAAGCGCGGCGCGCGCGGACTGAAGGTATTGAAGGATCTTGGCCTGGGAGTACGCGACCGGACAGGCAAGCTGATCCCGATTGATGATCCGCGGCTTGATCCGGTCTGGGAGGAATGCGGACGATTGGGGATTCCGGTGGCCATTCATTCGACGGACCCGGAAGCGTTTTTCACTCCCTTGGACAATCACAATGAACGCTACGAGGAGCTGATTACGAATCCTTCGTGGAGTTTTTACGGGCCACAGTTCCCACCAAAAGAAGTGCTGCTGGCCGAACGGAATCACGTCATCGAAAAGCATCCGCGGACTACGTTTATCGCTTTACATGTTGCCAATTGGCCGGAGAATCTCTATGCCGTCTCCGCATGGCTCGACAAATACCCCAATATGTACGTGGAATTTGGGGCGCGCCAGGCGGAACTTGGAAGGCAGCCACGACGGTCGCGCAAATTCTTTGTCGATTACCAGGACCGTATTCTTTTCGGAACGGACAGCGAGCCGGAGGAAGCAATGTACGCCAACTATTTCCGGTGGCTTGAAACTGGCGATGAGTATTTCCCCTACTGGGGATATCCCGGCCAGGGGCGTTGGGAGATTTATGGAATGGAGCTGCCGGATGGGGTGCTCGAAAAGGTCTACCATAAGAATGCGGACAAGATTTTCGCGCAGTTCAAAGGGTGGCACTGACATGCGGGCACTTGATAGTGATCTGCGCGAGGGAATGGCGTTGATCTCAGGCAATCGCCAGAGTTGGTTTATCACCGGCCTGTTTTCGTTCGGGCTTATTGTTTCGCTGGCTGCAGCAGGTTGCCAGAATAAGGAAGCAAGTAAGCCTGCGCCACCTGCCGCCAAATCTGCGGTGACGGTGAAGGTTTCGAGCGACGGCATCACCCTGAGCACACCCTCAACAGAGTTCCGGTTGACTCCCTCGGGAGCGTTAACGGGCACGCTTGTGGGTGCAAGCGGGCAGAACTCGTTGGAAGACAAATCTCTCGATTTCTCCCCGATCGTCTCGTCATCGAAGAAGGAGCACGCGGGAGCGCGCTTCGACCTGGCGGGGGCGAAAGTGCTCGATGCTTCCGGAAAATTGGGAGCATTGGGAAAGCACATCGAAATTGCCGGCGCGATTCCGGAAACAAACCTGGCAGAGACGCTAGATCTGGAGATCTACGACGATTTTCCAAATGTTGCGCTGCTTTCTCTGACGATCCGCAATACTGGGCCAACGGATGTTCCGCTTGAATGGGTCAAGCTGCAGCGTCATCAATTTGTCAGCTCGCCCGGCCCCAGGCCTCGCGTGGATCCACTGTGGACGTTTGAAGGCGCAAGCTTGAAGTGGGGTAAGGACGAGATTTTCCCGATGCCCGCAAAGTTTTCCCAGGAAAATCCGTTCGGCGCACCCGTGCCAACGAAAGATGATCTTGGATATGTCGGTGGCGGTATCCCTGTCGTCGCGTTCTGGAGCCGCGATGTCGGTGAAGCGATTGGCCACGTCGAGACGCTTCCTCTTACGTTGTCGATTCCTGTGCAGACCACAGCTGCAGGAAAAGTCGAAGCCGGTGTGCGCGTGCCGGCCGATACGATACTAAAGCCGGGGGAGGTTTTTTCCACTCCACGAACGTTTCTTGCCATTTATCGAGGCGACTTCTATCAACCGCTGAGCCTCTGGTCGAAAGTACTGGCGAAGGAGGGTCTCGAAAAACCTCGCAACAATGAAGAGAACTACGCCGTGAACTGGTGCGGCTGGGGCTATGAATTCGGTGTGACGCCGAAGCAGATGCTCGACACCATTCCCAAGCTGAAAGAATTGGGCATCCACTGGGCCACGCTCGATGATGGGTGGTTTAACAACTACGGGGATTGGCAGCCAAATTCGGCGGCATTTGTGGGGAATGCGATTCCCGACATGGTCAAGAAATTCCACGATCAGGGACTGAAGATGCAGGTGTGGTGGCTGCCGCTTGGCGTGGAGGACGGGCACTTTGGTTACGGCGGGCGAAAATATGTCGTTTCCGACGTGGTGAAGCAGCATCCCGATTGGCTGATTCTCGACAAGAATGGAAAACCCGCGCGAATGGCGCGAAATTTGGCAACGCTCTGTCCCGCCGTTCCAGGGGTGAAGGAATACTACAAGGGGATAACGGAGCGATTTATTCGGGATTGGGGATTCGACGGCCACAAACTGGACAATATCTGGTCGACGCCGATGTGTTACAACTCAAAGCACCATCACAAGTCGCCGTACGATTCGGTCTACGCGATGGGTGATGTCTACAAAATTATTTTCGAGACTACGCGGGCGTTAAAGCCGGATAGCGTGACGCAAAGTTGCCCTTGTGGCACGCCACCCAATCTCGCGTGGCTTCGTTACATGGATCAAGCGGTGACCGCCGATCCCGTCGGATCGATTCAGGTTCGCCGCCGAGTGAAAATGTATAAAGCGCTGCTGGGACCGGAAGCGGCCGTTTATGGCGATCACGTCGAACTTACTCGAATTAGGAACGCGTCTGGCGACAATGAGCAGGACCTGGGAGAAGATTTCGCGTCGACTCTGGGCACCGGCGGTGTGCTGGGAACGAAGTTCACCTGGCCGGACTACGGCGCAAAATTCAAGACCGTGTATTTGAATCAAGAAAAAGAAGCTCATTGGAAAGAGTGGATCGGTTTGTACAACGAAAAAATGCTGTCCAAGGGCCGGTTCCTGGATTTGTATGTATACGGATTTGATTTCCCTGAAGCCTATGCCATCGAAAAGAATGGCCATTTTTACTACGCTTTCTACAGCTCTGAAAAAGGGGGCGGCACAAAAAAGAATCATGCCAGCCCGGAGGAGTGGAAGGGAGAGCTGGAACTGAGAGGGCTTCCCGCCGGAACGTTTCGGGTCACCGACTACGTTCATCACACGGAACTTGGAACGGTAACCGGACCTGTCGGCAAGTTAAGTGCGACATTCACCGGAAGCTTGTTGCTGGAAGCCGAGCCGGCGCGTTGAGCGGATTTCCGAGTCTAGCCTGCTGGTTTGAAACCGCTGCTCCCGGATGGGCCGACACCCACAGCGTGCTTTCGTAAGAAAGCTTCCCGGTGCGACGCATCCCGAAATGCCTCCGTGCCCCCCGCGCGAGTGACGGAGAGCGCCCCGGCACAATTGGCAAATTTCAAGCAGTCTTCAATCTTTGCCCCGCGGATGAACTGGTGGACGAATCCCGCGTCAAACGTATCGCCCGCGCCCACGGGATCCACGACATCCACTACCGGTGGAAACGCCATGTATTTTTCTTTGCCAACGCGGGCCATGGCGCCTTGCGACCCGCGCTTGACTACCAGGATCCGCACCTTTTGCGAGAGCGACTCGGCCGCCTGCTCCACATCTTTAGCCTGCGCCAACTTGCAGAGCTCCCTCTCATTGGGCAGAAGAATGTCCACATATTTAAGCAAGAGTTGAATATCGCCGCTCCAGCGATCTTCCGGATCATCGTTGGTGTCGAGCGAGGTAGTCAGACCCGCTTCCTTCGCTTTGCGAAAGATGTGAATCAGCTGCGGCCGGATCCCTTTCTGCAGGAAATACGAGGACAAGTGGAGATGCTTCGCCTTGAAGACAAAACTTTGGTCCAATTCGCGGTCGGTCATTTCGTACATCGCGCCGGGATAGGTCAGGATGTAGCGCTCCTTGCGCTGAGGGAGGATGACGGTGAGTCCCGTGGTTTTTCCCTTTAACTTTTTAATATGAGAAACATCCACGCCGCTTGCGGAAAGGCGTTGAACACAGATTTCACCGAACGGATCGTCTCCGATGCACGAGCTGAAGCCCACCCGGTTCCCGAGGTAAGAGAGATTGTGGGCGAAGATTGCCGATGAACTGCCCAGCGTGATGCTGAGGTCCGTGGCCAGATGTTCGCGTTCCAGGACCAGGCTCTGCGGCAGTCCGTAGAGAATCAAATCGAGATTCAATTCACCGATGACGCTGACGTCGAAAGAAGCCAAGAGATCGTCTCCTGCTGAAACTAGTCCAGCACTACGACACGCGTAAGATTTTTGGGTTGATCCGGGTTGAGTCCTTTGCCCACGCCGGTAAAGAAGCCCATCAACTGGCTGGGCACGATATGTGCAGCCAACTGAGCCAGTTCATCGCCAGGCAAGTTCAGCTCAATAACAAGATCGGAGGCCGCGCGGATATTATCGTTCGCACGGTTACAAACGGCGATCGTTACCCCGCCCAATTCCTTCATTTCTTCCAGTACTTCGATCTCGGATTCCTGGCCCGACTGGCTTAGGAAAAAGGTCAGGACAGTGCGCGGTGTTATGATTGCTTTCGGGCCGTGGCGGAATTCCAATGTGTGAAAAGACTGACTGTAGGAGCAGGACATCTCCATAACTTTGAGGGCGGCTTCGCGCGCAAGACCGTGAAAGGGCCCTTGGCCAAGAAATACGTAGTCTTCGAAAGAATTCCCATCGACAAAGACCTGCATTTGTTCCGCCAAGGGGCGGATGCGCGGGGCGAATTGAGCGGCCACAACTTCCAGGGAGGTGCAGAACTCCGCGTTTCCTGCGCGCTTTGCCGCGATGCGTTGCAAACTGATCAGCATGGACGTAAAGGATCGGGTCATGACCATGCTTTTCTCATCCGCTGTGTTTAACACCAACGTGGAATCGCACTCGGCTTCCAGCTCACTCTTCTCCGCGCAGGTGACCCCGATAGTGGGCATTTGCATTTCTTTCCGAAGCACATGGGCGGCACGAACGGCTTCCGAGGTGCGTCCGGAACGCGAAATCACAACAGCGTGTAAATTGGCGGCTTCGGAACGCGTCAGGGCGGGGTACAGCAATATCTCAGATCCCGGAACCGCACGAGCGGGCTCACCGGTCAGCAAAGTCCACGAAGTTGCCGCGGCGTCCGCCAGATAGAAACTGGTGCCGCATCCGACGAACAACCAGGTCGCCTTTCGATTGTTGGTTCGGAGCATACTTTCTGCGGACTTGTTTTGCTTTAGTTCCTGCAAAACGGTTTGCCAGACATCACTCTGGGACAATATCTCTTTGTAGGTTTCTAATTTGGCGTGCGCGGTTGATTTGATCGCCATGAATACTCTTTCCAAATGTTGAATTTTGACGTTAAACCAGTGTCACTTCGATATCCGCTTCACGGAGCGCCTTAAGGTCATGCTTGGAGACGTTCTTGTCCGTGATCGCTTCGTGTACGGAAGAAGCGGGCATGATCAGCGATAAGCTGCGCCGGCCAAACTTGCTGGAATCACAGACGATCACCGTGCGCCGTGCGGCTTCCGCCATCGCACGATTTACGCGCGCTTCCAGAATGTTTGGTGTGGTCAAGCCGTAACGAACGTCAAACCCATCAACCCCCAGGAACAGCAGATCCGCGCTCAGCTTTCGCAGCGAATCTTCGGCCAGCGGGCCAACCAGAGAATACGAATTCTGACGCAAGATGCCTCCCGTGAGAATTACTTCAACCGAAGTGTCGGCAAGTTCCGCTGCTATGTTTGTGGCATTGGTAATAATTGTAAGATTTTTGATATTCCGGCAGGCTCGCGCAATCGCCGTGGTGGTGGTGCCGGAGTCCAGAATGATGACCTGACCGGGACGTATCTTGCGCGCAGAGGCAGCGGCAATCCGAATTTTCTCCTGGTGGTGTTGGCGTTCTTTTTCGCGCAGCGGACTGTCTTTCAGAGCGCCGGTCTCTTTGGGCAACGCCCCGCCGTGGGTTCTTTCCAGTTGGCCATCATGGTGGAGAGATTCCAGATCCTTGCGAATGGTAATCTGCGACGTGCGGAAGTGTTTGGAAAGATCGCGCACCAGGACGCGGCCATCAGTGCGCAAGAGTTCCAGGATTTCGCGTCGCCGTTCCTCGCTGAGCATGTGACGGTGACTCTAACCTTTCTTAAGGAATTACGCCAAAGTCTCCACGCGAATCTGACCTTTCAGATTGGCGATGTCTTCCGCACGGGCGCAGCCAGGCCCCGGGGCGAGGCAGTTGGCGGAACCGCATGCGGCCGCAAGGCGCACTGCTTCGCCTGGAGGCAGTCGCTGCTGTGCGGCAAATGCGAATCCCGCAAGCGTAGAGTCGCCACTGCCAACACAGGAGCGAGCGGACAACCTGGGAGCATTGGCAACCAGGGTATCTCCTGCGCCAGAGTGCCAAATTAACCCGGCAGAACCTAAAGTGATCGCTCCTGCTCCTGCTCCTGCTTTCAGCATCGCGCCCAGAATTTCTTTTGCAGAGGACGGTCCGCTGATCACTTGTCCGCTCCAGGACTCTGCTTCGCCTCGATTGGGCTTTACAAAATCCGGTTTGCCGGCCAGGGCGAACTTGAATGGTTCGCCGCTGGTATCCACAAACACGAGGCTGTCACACTCATGGGCCGATTCGATGAGCGTCATGTAGAGATTGGGCGGCACCCCTTCCGGTAGGCTCCCTGAAAAAATCACCGTCGGCTGCTCGCTGGCCTCGTTCAAGAGTATAGAGAAAGTCTCCTGGAACCGGCGCAGTTCCTCGGCGGTAATGTGTTGCCCGGGTTCCAGGATTTCCGTCACGCCGCCCTCGTCTTCCACAATTTCCAGATTCGTTCGCGTGCAGCCACTAGTCGGGATTTCGTGTACCCCGATGGCTAGCCCACGCAATCCTTCGACGAGTTGCTTGCCGGCCGCTCCGCCTGCAAATCCCAACCACAGGGGATCCGCGCCCAAAGTCTTCAACACCATGGCAACATGGGCCGCTTTGCCGCCCGGGGTGGGACTTGCCTCACTCGCACGATTCACGCTTCCAACTTGCAATCGCCCGAGCCGCAGCCGCTTATCCACCGCGGGATTGAGGCTGACGCAGAGAAACATCAATGGCTCCTGCCTGGGGCCGCAAGACCCTTTGAATCAAACCATGGCGTTGAGCTACCCAGGCACTGATTCACGTTTTCGATGTTTCGAACGCCCTCGCGTCCCAGCCAATCCTGCAGAGCGTGGGACCCCTGCTTCACAAAAATCTCGACGCCATCTTTCCATGTGGCTCTTCCGCAAAGGACTCCTGAAAATTTGGCACCGGCTTCGGCAGCGAGTTGCAATCCAAACTGAAAGGTGGCGTTGCTAATACCCTCGGAAAGGTAAATGAACGGAATCGAAGCGCACGCTGCGGCGAGCAAGAAATATTGCTTCGCCTGCTCCCGCTTGTAAAGAATTTCACCGGCCGAGGACGGCGATCCCTCGACAAAAGAAAGATTGACGGGCATGCCCACTTTCAGTACATCGACATAATATCGCGGCTTTGAAAATTCCTTCATGCCGGCTGCAACGACTTCGTGTTTGATCCGCGCAAACTCGATACTTTTTTCGTCCATATTCTCCCCGTAGCTTACGAGTTCGAGGAAGAACGGCACATCCGAGGCAGCACATTCGGCCCCAACTTTTTCCACGAATGCATATTTAAGATCGTTGGTTTCCACGGAGGAGCGGCTTGAATAGTACAAAAGCAGTTTGACCGCGTTCGCACCCGCCTCGATCAGGCGTTTGACGGACCATCCATCGAGCAAGCGCGGCATCCGACCAGGCATATTCTTGTCATATCCGGTTTGCTCATAGGCGAGCAGAAGACCGGCGTTTGCGGCTCGTTTGGCCGCGGCGGGTAAACCATATTCCGGATCCAAAAGGATCGCACTCGCATGTGGCGTGAGGATCGCGGTGACTGCTTCTTTGAATTGCGATAGATTTTCCGGCGGCACGTCAGCTGACGCGACGCCCATCGCCCGTGAAAACAAGCTCCGAAGGGCGCTGCGCTGGTCAATCGCCAGGGCGGCGATGATTCCGCGCGAATCGGCGACTGCCGCCAGCCCCTTCTGCTTTCCAGCGCTGAGTGGAGTTGGCATTCGATTCTTCTGTCAGTTCCCAACTACCCAGGCTATCGCACCACGCTCGATCGGCGGGAGTTCAAACTCGATAGTGTCGGCGTGTTTTATTCCCTGGAGAATTTGAGTTTGGCCCAAAAATGGAAGATAAGCGAGGGAATTTCCCATGCTGCTGGGAATGCTGATCTTCGTTCCCGAGACGGCCGTTGGAATCACGATTTTCCCGGGAACCAATCCGGCGAAGTTCGCGAGAAACAGATAGGGCGTGGCGTTGACTTGACCGAAGTTCACGGCAACTGTTGGTGGCGCTTCAATTTCGATTCCGCTTTTCGTTCCCAACAGTCTTAGGAATTCCACCGGCATATCTTGTGAGCCGCTTGCGAAGTTTTTTTCCAGTTTGCCCAAATGGAGACTCGCAGGACAATTTTCGAGGGCTACCAGGTGGTCGGAAGCGGTGATGCCGGTCAGGTTGTGACCAGTTGTTACTATGCGACCTCCGCTGCCTGCGAATCGCTGAAGCGATTGCTTTTCGGCGTCGCTCAAGACCGTAACGTTCGGCAACACCAATGTCTGCCCGTGAAACTCGGCGAGTGTTCGCGGTGTGACCACCTGAAATTCGTGGTGCGATTGCAAGAGCAATACCAAAAGCCCGCGATACGACGGCAGAAATCCACCGGGATCATAGTCTCGACTCTTGGGCGAGAAATACACACCCACAGGATGCATTGGCAGGCGCGGCGAGTAGAGAACCTTTTCGTTCTTTTCGATCCATTGAAAAATTTGCGTGCGCGTCGCCTCGTCATTGGACCCGGCCATTGAGTGGCCCGGTGCGTCCCAGAAATTTGCGCCCGCCACAACTTGCGACATCGCCAGGTTCTTCATGGCTTCCCGCGGATCGACATTTTTGTCGCCGTCCCACGAATAGTTCAAAATCCAGGTTGCCTTTCCGTTGGCGAAAGAGCGAAACGTCAGCATCCCCGCCTGGTACAAGAACCAGTCCACCTGAGAGCGCGATGAAGCCATGTGCTCGCCTTCACCGAACTCGTACTCGTGGGCAATGACATCGACGACCCCATACATTTGGTAGACGTCGGCCCCAACGCGAGTCGCTTCCTGCTCAATGCCGGGATAGATTTCCGGGATCACCATAATATCCGGGTTCACATTCCGTGCGTTCTCGCGAATCTCCTTAACGAAATCCGTCATGGTCTCGATGCGAAAATCGATCCACTTGCGAAAATTGGGGTCCTGGAAATCGCCCAACTTAAGATCTTTTTTCGCATCCAGCCCAGTTTTTTCGCGGAAAGCCACAACCGTGGCGTCATCAAAACTCGCCCACGTATTTTCCCAACCGTCAAAGTGAGTCATCCAGTAAGGAATATCCACGTAAATCCCGTCGATTGCTGTTGAGGCGATCTGTCGAACTCGTTGCATGTAAATCTTGCGCCAATCTTTTGCGTACGGGCTGACCCACACATCTTCGTCGCCCGGACGGATCCAGAATGCGGCGCCGGATGTGAAGACGGCGGGTTCTCCGGTGATCTTGCGTTGCAACCAGTCCGGATGATCTTTCACCACCGAATGGGCAGATTTATCCGCGTTGGCGGTGATACATTCGGTTCCGGCTATGTACACAAAGGCGCGGTTATTTGCCTTGTGCGCGGCATCCGCCACGGCGCGAATCGCCTTTAGCTTCTCCGTCGGATCCAGGAAACTCTCGTACCGCCCGGGAATATCGTTGTCGACTTCAATGCCGAAGACGTGACTCTTCGTCGCATCGCGAACAATCGCTTCCGCATTATCCGACCGCAATCCGTACGCGCCGATACGCACGAAGTTCGTCCAGTTCTGCTCCTGCCCGTATATGCCGGGCGTGCACACCAGTAAGCTCAGACACAAGACACGAATCAAGCGCGCGGACATTTATCTGCTCCTAGAATTCGAATCGAAGACCGACTTGAGTATGCCGTGGTGTGTTCAGCGTCTTGGTCACCTGGCCGAAGGCGGAATCGCCAAAGGAAGTATTGGGGAAATCGAATCGCGGCGTATTGGTGAAGTTGAAGAATTCTCCGCGGACCTGGAGTTTCATTCCTTCACGGATGATGAATTCCTTGCTGATGGAAAGATCGGCATTATGGATGCCATCACCGCGCAAATTGGAAAAATAACGCGGAGCATTTCCGGCGATCTGGTCTCCCGGGTCGGCAAAGCAGTTCGCGTTAAAAACAGAAGCGGAATTGGGGTCAAGGTTTGCTCCGCTGGCGATGTCCTGGCCATTGGCAGCGGCCTGATGGTAGCTGAAACCGGAGGCGGGCGCACCGCAAACGACACTGGGACGCTGATTGCCGTCCGCCAGGCGGGGATTGGCCATGACAATGCTGATCGGGGTACCGGTCTGGAAGGTAACGAAGGCAGAGATGGCCCATCCACCGATAACGCCATCCAGAACTCGATTCATGTCTTTGCCCACCCACCGGCCTCTTCCCACGGGAACATCAAGAATACTCGCGATAACAAAACGGTGGGTGGCGTCATTGGCGCTGACGGAATTTTCGGCTTTGAGGTTGTCGTAGACTTGCGGGATTCCGGAGCTCAGGCTGGGGGTAATGAACGAGTTTGCGCCGGCGGAAGAATTGTCGGTGGCCTTCGAGAACGTATAGTTGCCTTCGAAGCTGATGTAGTGGCTCGGGCGCTTCTGAAAGCGCACCTGAAGAGAGTTGTACCATGCGCTGGCACTGAGCCGCGTCAGCCCGCTAAAGGCGCCGTCAAATTGCGGGAAAGGACGCAAGAGGTTGATGAGCGGAATTTGCGCGTCGTTATAGATAGACTCGGGTTCATTGAAGATGGCGTTGGGGCCTTGGAAAAGCGGCAAAAACGGATTGTCTGTGAGTGTAGCCAGCGTGTTGGTAGGACTCACACAATTGCCCGGGTTTGGCCCCGCGAGACAGGTGTTGTACTGCGCGACGATCTGATTACGATCCGACGAAGACAGGAAGTTCCGATTCGCTGTGCCCGAAAACGAGCTGTAGGGGAGATGTGTGCTGCGGCTCGCGGAGTAATCCACCCCAATCGTAATTCCTGCGGGGAAGAGGTGCTGCACACCGAGGTTCCACTGGTAGATTTCGGCGTTGCGCGCTTCGCCTGTGTCCAGGCTGTTATTGTTCGGGAAACCCCAAAGCGCCAAGCCGCCATATTTCTGCCCTTGCGGCGGTGCATAGCCGCTAGGAAAGGGATTTTCAAGGGTCGCGAATTGCGACTGGAAGTTATCCTTTGTAAACAAAATTGGGTGCGAGTTACCGAACGCCGTTCCCGTAAATTGAAAGTTCGTCGCGACGTTCAGGCCATAGTAGATTCCCGCTCCCCCGCGAACGACCGTATTCGGGTCGAGCGTGTACGCGAATCCCAAGCGCGGGGCGATGTTGTTGCGATCGACGGGCGCGTTGCGATTTCCAGAGGTGGGAAAATTAGTGATGCCGGCGAGATCGCCGGTTCGGTTGACGAGTCCGGGAATATCGATAGGAACGGCGATGTTGCTGTTGCCGGTAAAGTTGCTGAACTGAATCAGGTTGTTCCGCTCCGTGTAGGGCGTGCTCCACTCATATCGCAAGCCAAGATTAACCGTCAGTTTGGGATTGATTTTCCAATCATCCTGAACATAAAAGGCGGTTTCCTTGGATTTGTTGGCCACGGACTTGAAGACAGAAAGGCTGCTGCTGCCTGGGTCTCCGTACCCGAGCAGAAGGCTTGCAAACGAATTGCCCTGGAGAGAATTGCCGGCCCCAATTACTTGCTCGGTCTCCCCTTGCGTGAAATGGAAAAAGCCAGTGGGAGGATTGGGCTGATAAAAATTATTGAAGAAGAGTCTTTGCTCACCGCCGAACTTCAAGATGTGGCGGCCGTGGACCCACGAGAGAGCGGAGCTATATGAATAGAGGGTGTGCGCAAAACCGGTGTCTGTGCAGCACTGATTGAAGATGGAGGTTGCGTTGTTATCCATCTGAATGACCGGCATTCGTGTCAGACCGTTTGCCTGGCTCAGGATCGCGTCGCCAGGGGCGGTGAAGACAGTGTCGAGCTTGGGATAGTTCTCCGTGACCGGTGCGACGGCGCGATCGATGGCAAAGCGGTTGGTCCAAACCAGGTTTGCCGTCGGGCTCCAATTGTCTTCCAGGACCGCGTTGTTCACATCGGTGATGCTGTTGAAACCGTCGTTAAAGTCGCCATCCCCGAAAACGGTGGGCACATCATTGGTGCTGTGAAGCTGACTGTAGCGAGCGGACAGATGGTTCTTGTCGTTAAAGTGGTGATCGATCTTGACGTCGAACTGCCAACCGTCCGTTGCGCTGAGGACGACCTGGTGAAAATTGGGAGTGCCGGGGGCGGCGTTATCGATCGTCGGCTGCGGGTAAAGATTGATGATTGCTTGGCCGATGGGGTCGATGAGATTGGAGTCGATCACGTTCGGGACCGTGAAGTTCTGGCGATTCCCGGTCTTAGGGTCGATATTGAACGGGTTAAATATCTGCTGCTGCACAGGCTGGCCGACGGTGCAACCTTGGGTCGGGTCCGTGCAGAGTACGAAGGTGTTGGTGAAATTTCCGGAGCGCTCCAGCTTGGTGGGGACGAACGCGTTAATTTCCACGGGGTCCTGGACACGGACCTTTTCAAAATCAACAAAGAAGAAGGTTTTTTCCTTTTTGATCGGTCCGCCGAGAGAAAAGCCATATTGATCGCGCAGGTGGTCCGGTTTGGGTATACCCTGCGCGTTATTGAAGAAATCGTTGGCGTCGAGAGCGGAGCGCTGCCCGAACCACCAACCGCTGCCATGAAATTTGTTGCCACCCTCTTTTAGCACGATGTTGACCACCGTGCCGCCGTTGTTGCCGAACTCCGAGGAAAAGCTGTTGTTCTCTACTTTGAACTCCTGGACGATTTCGACGGAGGGTTGATAGTAGACGTTGGTCGTTGCGCCTTCGCCCTGCTCCGGAGCGCTGGTCAAGGCGCCGTCAACGCGGATTTCGGCAGTGGCATTGCGTTGGCCATTGGAAACGAAATTTGTCCCGGTAGGATAGGAGTCCGTTGTACCCTGGCCCGCGGTTTCTGTTACACCGCCGGCAAGGAAGACCAAGCCGAAAAAACTGCGATCGGGAAGTGGGATGTCGCGGACATATTCATTGGTCACATCCGTACCGAGGCTGGCGTTGCCCGTATCCAGCAAGGGCACTTGACCCGTCACCATAACGCTTTCAGAGACGCTGCTGGGGGACAGAGTGAAATCGAGAGTGGCCTGCTGGCTGACCGCCAGGATCATGCCCTTGCGCTCGCGCGTCCCGAGGTTCGGCGCCTCCACGCGAATGTTGTATGTTCCCGGCCGGATCCCTGTGAACACGTAAACGCCCCGGCCATCGGTGGCATAGGATTGGCTTACGCTCGTGGCCTGATCGGTAAGCGTCACCTTTGCGCCGGGCACCACACCTCCGGAAGCGTCGGTAACCACACCGGTCAGCTGAGCCGTATAAGTTGCCTGTGCTGCCAGTCGCGTCCCCAACCCGGAGATCAAGAAGAAGATCCCCAAAAGTCCGATTTGCAAAATCCGAAAGCTGTGAAACACCCTGCGCATCCCCCACCCCCGCGTCCGGATTAAATTGGAAGGAAATCCGGTGCCTTACGACTAGTTTCGATTTCTTTCTTTTACTTTCATTTCCTTCCGTTGTCAATCTCCCTTTTTTCCGCCTCGTCCTTTCCTGGTTTGGCAGGCAGCTGCGTCCGAGCGGGGGCGCGAATGCATTTGCACGCCGGCGTGCCGGTAAATCACGAAGGCGAACGATACGAAGATCCGTGCGGATGTTGCGGAAAGAATCGGACCAGGATTTGGATTGCCAAAGGTCGGAACGGTCGGTGTTGTTCCTAGTGTTCCAAACTCTCAGCCCTTAGAGTAGCTTTATTACAATTTGCCGGAGCAGAAGTTTTCCGAGGAGAATTAAGCAGTTGCGATAAAGCGCGAGAGTCAACTCCCCTTCCGTATGCACCGTTTGTTCGGGGTTTTTCAACGTTTTTCCACGACTACAGTGATCGTGGCGTGTCAGTCGACCCTTCGGCGAAACAACTGAGGGTTGCTGGTGATCTAAACTATGGGCGGCGGTTTTCGAGGCCGTTGTAGCTTCGTGATATGCTCGCGCGCGAAAGTGCGGGAGCCGTTTGAAATCCTCGCTCTCGAAATTTTATTTCGCCGGTCTGCTGGACCCGTGTCCTATGTTTTTGTGTGAAGAGGTGAGTCCCGTCAGTGCACGGCACCGATGTAAACGCCGAACGGAGCGAGCGTGAGGTTGTCAATAAGGAGAGATTCATCGCTAATCTCCGGCGCAGTTAAAAGCGGCCTCGAAGTTTTCTGCGTGATTCCTTGGGGAGCGAGGTCAAGACGGAGAGTCCTTTGCTCTCCGGTCAGGTTCAGAACCACGAGGAGGGAATCGCCCTTGCCCGCGGTTTTGCGAAAATAGGAAAGGACGAACGAATTGTTTTGATCTAGCGGTATGTAGCTACCATATTTCAGGGCCGGTTCGCTTCGCCGGAGCGCAAGAAGGCGCTTGTAGAAGGAAAGAATCGAGCCCGGTTCGCGCGACTCGAGCTCCACATTATATTGAGCGAAACTCGGTGGCACAGGCAGCCAGGTGTGAGTTGCGGTGCTGAATCCGGCGTTATTTGAAGTATCCCACTGCATGGGCGTTCGTTCTCCGTCGCGGCCCTTCTCCTCGGGCCAGCCAATCTTGCCGATGGGGTCCTGCACGTCTTCCTTGCGCGCGGGTAGCGTGGTGCGCATGCCAATCTCTTCGCCGTAATACAGAAGCGGCGTGGCAGGGGTGGTAAGAAGTAGCGCCGCCATCAGCTTGGCTATCTGATCGTTGTGAACTCCATCCCCGTAACGATCCCACTGCCGCGGTTGATCGTGATTGCCGAAAAAATAGAACGGCTGGCCGTGAGCAGAATTTCGTTCGATCTCATCCAGCAGCGTGCGGAAATCCGGGGCGGAAAGGCGATTGACGTCGGCGATCTGAAAATCCATGGGTAACTGGATTTCATCGTTGTTGCCATACATTCTGGTGAGCTCCGTGATGTTCGGTTCGTCGGCTTCGCTTATCAGGACCGGATCACCCGGATATTGCGCGACGATGTGCCGCATTTCCCGCAGGACTTCGTGAACCTCCGGCAAGTTGTCGGTGTATTTGTGCTCGATGTTCGGATCCCCATAGGAATTCTTCCCCGGTAAAATCGGATCATCGTGCAGGCTGGGATCCTCAAAGAGCCGGGAGGCTGCGTCAATTCGAAAGCCAGCCACTCCGCGATCCAGCCAGAAGCGCATCACGCCATACATGGCCTTGCGGACCTGGGGGTTGCGCCAATTCAGGTCGGGTTGTTCGGTGTAGAAATAATGGTAGTAATACTGATTTGTGGTTGGATCGAAAGTCCATGCCGAATGCCCGAACCACGAAAGCCAGTTGTTCGGAGGCTGGCCAGGGCCTTTCCCATTGCGCCAGATATACCAGTCGCGCTTCGGGTTCGTTCGCGAAGAGCGCGACTCCTCGAACCAGGGATGCTGATCGGAGGTGTGGTTCGCAACGTAGTCCATGATGACGCGAATATTTCGTTTTTTGGCTTCGCTGATCAGGTGATCGAAGTCCGCAAGAGTTCCGTAGAGCGGATCAATTGCGGTGTAGTCCGAAATGTCATAACCAAAATCCACCAGTGGAGACGGATACATCGGGCAGATCCAGATCGCATCTATGCCTAGATCGTGAAGGTAATCGAGGCGGGAAGTTATTCCATTGATGTCGCCGACTCCGTCACCGTTTGAATCCTGAAAGCTGCGTGGATAAATCTCATAGATGACCGCGTGTTTCCACCAGGGGTCCTCCTGCGTGGTTTCAACGCGTGTCTTTGTGGAGGGAGCGGAAGTGTTTTGCGGGAAGACCTGGCCACAAATGATAAGCCCGCCAGCCAGAGCACACACGAACTGCCAGTGCCTGGGGAGGCTTGGGAACGGGGTTCTCATTAGTGTTGCACCCAAAATCCACCAGCATCGGTGAGGTCGTCAACCTTATCCTTTCCTGCGTGAGATTTGGCCGGCCTTACTTAGCCATCTTTCTCGGGTAGCAGCACATGCGCGTAGGCCGGACCTTTGCCGGCATCTTCATGCTTACAGTAGGCGTACACGTCCACCCCTTTGAGAAGCCATTCATCAAAACGCTTGCGCCAGGCCGCCAGTTGCTTTGCAGTGTAGTCTTCCCGTCGAAGGCGCACATATGTGAAATCGGCGGTGAGGACTTCTGGAGGCGTCTCCTTGTCGGTCTCGGCCAGACATAGGGCGGTTCCGTGCCGGCGAAGAATGGCGTAGGTTTCCTCGGTGTACCACGATGGGTGACGCACTTCAAAGGCAAATGCAAACGCCGGCGGACGGAGGGCCAAAAAATCTTCGAGCAGCGGCTGGTCAAATTTAAAATTGGGCGGAAGCTGCACAAGGACGGGACCAAGGTGGTCGCCATCGTTCAACACGCTGGCCACCTCCAGGAAACGCTTCAGCGTGTCTTCGCATCCGCGCAGCCTCTTGATGTGGGTGATCTGCTGGTTTGCCTTCAGAGCAAACTTAAATCCTTCCGGAACGCTCTTAGCCCATTGCAAGAGCAGATTTTCCGTCGGCATTCGATAGAAAGAATGGTTGATCTCAACCGTTTTGAACTGTCCGGCATAATAGCTCAGCATTTCGCGGTCCGGCAGCTTTTCGGGATAAAAATTCCCCTTCCATTGCTTATAGGAGTATCCAGAAGTGCCCACACGAAGTTGACCCTTGCGAGGAATGGCGAACCTCCCTTGTTTTGGCATTTAATCACAGGTGCGATACAGGGAAAAGAAAATGCCAATGAACGATCAGGACTTTTTCCCCGTTCGTGGTGGTATGCGGTTGCTTAAGGCTTCAATAGCTCCCTCCAACCTTTGGCGACGGTTCCAGAAATCACCCCAGAGATCACCTTTTTCTTTCAGGCGCGCAAAAATCGTCTTGACGTTTAGATTAGCGGGCCGCAGGCTGGGGCGCAGTTCGCCCGGCAACAGGGGAGCGGAAACCGGCGCTTCAGGGAATGCCCGTACAGAATATGCAGCAGCCAGCGGACGCCCGTGAGCATTTTGTTGCACGTCGATCAACACCCGGCCCGCAGGACGCTTGGCAACGATGCGCTCGTGGGTCACCAGATTTGGGTGCTCGGCAGTCACAGTGCGCGCGATGATTTCGCCGAAGGTGCGCAGTTGCTCGTATGTATAGACCGACTCGACGGGTATATAGATGTGGATTCCCGTGGCGCCCGAAGTCTTCAAGAAGTTGGCCAACTGGAGTTCTTCTAACTTTTCGTGAAGTGCTCGAGCGATGGTGACGACGACAGAAAATTCCGTGCCATCCGATGGATCCAAATCGAAGAAGAAGTAGTCAGGATGTTCAAGGTCGTCGAGGCGATTGGACCACGGGTTGTGGTCGATGCAACCGAGGCCGGTCAAAAACAGTAAGGAAGCGCGGTCACTGGCGGTGGCATAGTGAATTAACTCACCGCGATGTTCGGAATCCACCGGAACCGTCTGGAACCAGTCCGGCACTCCCTCGCGCAAATCTTTCTGAAAAAAAGCCTGGCCCTTGATTCCGTCAGGATAACGACGCAAGACTAAAGCGCGGCCGCGGAGAAAGGGCAAGATGAAGTCGGCCATGCGGAAGTAATAAGCCAGCAGGTCCCGCTTGGTGTAGCCGGATTCGGGGAAATATACTTTGTTCAGATTGCTCAGGCGCAGCCGTTTGCCGTCCAGTTCGATGGTGACGGTTTCCGAGCGCCCCTTGAACAATTCGTTTTCGACCTCGGCTTTTGTGCTGAGCACGCGGCCGACAATCTCTGGCGCGCGAACCACGGCTCGAGCAGCAGCAGATTCGGCAGGGGCAACTTCGTTTTCCCATTGGCAATCCGTGGGACGCGCGTTTTCGCGGAGCGCGAGGAAAACAGGGTGACGCAGAGCGTGCTCCTGTGTCCATTCGCTGAATTTGACGCGCGCCACCAGAGCAGGAGAGACCCAGGACGGCTTTTCATTGGTTTCGGGCACAGCGTCGAACGGGCAAGCAGGAGCCGCCAGTTCTTTGAGCCCGCTACTCAATTCCGTGAGCTTCTTGGCGTCAAATCCGCTGCCAACGTGCCCAATGAATCGAAGCTTTTTGCCTAGATACAAGCCCAGCAGCAACGAGCCAAAGGGAAGAGCGGAGGTGCGCGCTTCGGTCCAGCCCCCGATTACCGCATCAACCGTCTTGCTAATTTTCAGCTTCACCCAGTACGGGCTTCGATCCGAAACGTACGGGCTGTCGGCGCGCTTCGCGACGATCCCTTCCAAACCATTTTGTTCAGCGAGGGCGAACAACTCTTTTCCGTGTTCCAACTGATGGTCGGCGTAACGAAACCGCTCGGACGTGAAAAGCAAACGCTGCAGGAGCTGCTTGCGCTCCAGCAGCGGCGATTCGCGAAGGTCGTATCCGTCGCAATAGAGAAGATCGAAGGCGAAGTAAATAACGGGGATCTGCCCGAGAAGGCCCTCGCCGGGAGCGCGCACGTGCATGCGTTCCTGCAAGCGCTCGAAGTTGCTGTGGCCTTGGTCATCCAGAGCGACGATTTCTCCGTCAAGAATTGCCTTGCGAGCGGCCAAGGCATTGGGAAGGGACGTCAGCTCGGGGTAGCGTTTGGCGATGTCACCGCCGCTACGAGAGCGAAGCACCAAAGTGCCATCCTCAATTCGCGCCAGCGCGCGAACTCCGTCCCATTTAATCTCAAAGAGCCAGTTGGGATCGGAAAAGGGGTGGCCGGCAAGCGTAGCGAGCATGGGTTCCACGCGAGACGGTATTGCGAGCTTGCGCGCGCCTTCGACCTCATTCGCTTGAATTGGGTTTGCCCCGCGTTTTGGAGGCAGCTCCTCCTTAATCTCGTCCAGCGTGCGTCCTGTAAGGACGGAACCGTCGTGTTCGTCGATGCTCCACGAAGAATCCTCGGCGGCGTCCTTATGCTTGATCATCAACCATTCGTTGCCTTTTTCGCTCTGTTTCAGTTTCACCAAGACAAAACTGCCCCGCAATTTCTCGCCGTTCAAGCTGAACTTGATTTCTCCCTTTTCCAATTGCTTCAGCGCAGCGAGATTGCCCTCGACATGAAAAGTCCCGCGGTCCCAAACCATTACCGTGCCCGCGCCATAATTGCCTTCGGGAATCTTCCCCTCGAAGTTGGCGTAGTCTAGCGGATGATCTTCCGTTTGGACCGCCAGCCGCTTGTCGCCGTGACTCTGGGAAGGCCCCTTGGGAACGGCCCACGACTTCAGCGTCCCATCAATCGCCAGCCGGAAATCGTAGTGCAGCCGCGTTGCCCGGTGCTTCTGAACCACGAAAGTATCGCCATGCTCGGCCCCCCGACGGACTTCCAACTGTGGCAGTTTCGGCTTTGGCAGGCGCGTGCGTTTGCCTGCTGTGGCAGGTTTGGCTGGCGAGGGCTGTTCCGGGACCTTGCCGGCGAGGGGTTCGGACTCGCCCGAAGGCTCCGGAGTCCGGTCGAAGCGTCGCTTCCGCCGGTATTCTTCCAGCTTGGCCATGGACGCATTCTATCCCAGACTCTTCTTACGTCGGCAGGCTTGCCTTTTTGGGGCTTTTGGCGGGGATTTCGTCTTGCTTCTTACCCGGTAGGCGTCTACCCTGAAAAGGCTCGCGCAATCGCTTGTCTTGGCAAAGGAGAGCTCCCATGGCCACGACTGTCTGGAAAGGCCATCTCACATTCGGCTTGATTTCGATGCCAGTGCGGATGTTTGCCGCAGCCCGCGGTGAGCGAATCAGTTTCAACCAGTTGCACAAGGAATGCCATTCCCGGCTCAAGCAGCCGCTGTTTTGTCCGGTTTGCAACCGGAACGTGGAGCGGTCCGAGATAGTAAAGGGCTATGAGTACGAGAAGGATCAATACGTGCTTTTCAGCGAAGAAGAGCTGGACAAAATCGACCCTCCTTCCGCCAAGGTTATGGAGATTCTGGAGTTCGTGAGGCTGAGCGAAATGGATCCACTCTATTTCGATTCGTCGTATTACGTCAGCCCGGAAGACGCCGGGGTAAAAGCCTACCAGTTGCTCATGAAGGCCATGGAAGAGTCCGGTTACGGAGCCATCGCCAAGCTCACCATGCACCAGCGAGAGCACATCGTGATTGTACGGCCTGGAACAAGGGGAATGACATTGCACACGATGTTTTACTCGAATGAGATTCGCGCGGCTGAGTCTGTTCCTGCCGACAAGATCGAAGTGAAGGATCAGGAAAAGAAGCTCGCGCAACAACTGATCGAAAGCCTTGCTGCTCCTTTCGAGCCGCAGAAATACCGCGACGAATACCAAGAAAACATGAAAGCCATGATCACCGCCAAGCTCAAAGGCCAGCAGGTCACCGAAGTTGCCCAGCCACATCTGGCGCCGGTGATTGATTTGATGGAAGCTCTTAAGAAGAGCCTCGCGGAGAAGCAAGCTCCAGCCGCTGCGCCTGCCACCGTATCTTCGGCGGAAGCGGCACCAGTGCCCGCAGGCAAGAAACCTCCAGCTCGCGCCGTCCAGCCTGTCGCCGTTGCGCAAAAGAGGGCGGGTAAGAAAGCAGCCGGCTAGTCCCGCAATGGGTGCGACCGATAGATTCAGTCCTGAAAACGTCCAGCGCATCCTTGGTCTAACGGCGAGGCAGCTGGACTACTGGGACCGTTTGCGCCTTGTTTCCCCCCAAAAAGAACAAGAAAACCGCTTCTACGATTTCCGCGATCTGATTGGCCTGCGCACTGTAAAGCAATTAGTTGAACAAGGGGTGCCCGCGAATCGCCTGCGGCGAGCACTGGCCGCGCTCCGGGAGAAGCTCGTTCAGGTCCAGGCACCGCTAACGGAGCTTCGCATACTTTCTGACGGAAAAGACGTGATCGTGGAGCGTCACGGGGCGCGGCTGGAACCCCTGTCCGGCCAGTTTGTGTTGAATTTCGAAACGCGTGAGCTTGACGAAAAAGTGCGCGTCATCGCCGAGCGCAACGCCGACGAATGGCTGGCCCTGGCGCTGGAGTATGAGGCCGACAAAAAGACAAAAACCGAAGCGATTGATGCCTATGATCGTGCGTTACGTGCTGACCCCGCAATGGTCGAAGCGCTGCTCAATTGCGGAACGTTGCAATACGAGGATGGAAACTTCGAAAAGGCCTCTGAATATTTCAGCCGTGCGATTTCCGCGCGGCCCGACAGCGCCCTGGCACACTTTAATTTGGGAAGCGTTTTGGATGAAGTGGGAGATGTCCATGCGGCTCGCAAACACCTCCGTCAGGCCGTTCGACTTGATCCGAATTACCCCGATGCACAATACAATCTTGCCTACATCTGCGAAAAGCTGGGCGCATTTGCCGAAGCGCGGGAACATTGGCAAGAATACCTGAAACTGGACCCCGCCGGTCCATGGAGCACCTACGCCCGGCAGAGGCTTTCTTCCTCCATGCAGGCAAAATCAGCCGGCAACCTCTGACTGCGTTTGGAACTACCTAACAGAGAAAGAGAAGTTGGCTCCCCGGGCTAGATTCGAACTAGCAACCCTTCGGTTAACAGGTTCGATTTCAAATCCATAAGTCGTTGTTCAATCGTCGCGCAGGGCTATTGAGAATCCAATCTTCTTCCTCAAATGCTCCGAAGTTGCTCCAAACTGCTTCTCAGATTCGGCGATACGGACGATCCGGTTGAAGAATTGGAAGGAGGGCTACAAGCTCAGTAGTTCGCCATTTGGTTTAAATGTCGGCTGAGGCGGAGTCACGGGGGCTACAAGGGTCTTATGACCGCCAGCGGAGACCGTTTTTCGTTTGTTCAGGATAAGTTCCCGTACTCCAAGGCTTGCAACTTCGCATTAGTCACTATAATGTTAGTGCGACTATCGAAATCCTGGCCGCGCCATAGGCGGCGCATTATTCCGGAGGAAACATATCGTGCGCCGCGGAAAGACTGCCGGTAGACGGCCGACAGCGCCACGAAGGGGCAAGGGCGGCGCGGGTACAAAAAAACGGCGTGGCCATTCTACCTCCGGGAACCAACCTATACCGGGGCTTCGCGAACGCAAGAAAGCGCGCCTTCGCCAGCAGATCGTCGAAACGGCATTGCATCTTTTCCGGCAGCGCGGCTACGAAAACACGCGCATTGACGACATCGTGCATAGCCTGGAAATCAGCCAGCCCACGTTTTTCCGTTATTTCCCCAGCAAGGACGCGGTATTGCGCGAAGTGGGTCGCCGTGCGTTCGCCCGCCAGGCCGAAAGCCTGAAAGCTGAGCTTTCCATCAAGGCGACAACGGAACAACGCTTGCGACGATTTTACGAAACCCTGGGAAACGTGACCGAAGTGGGACGCCCCCTATGGCAGGCTGTAATTCTTGCCGGCGCGATGGACCCGGTTCGCTCGCCGGAATTGCGAGGGGCGGAAGCGGCTACCGTCAGCCTGCTGCGGGAAATCATCGCCGAAGGACAAAAGAACGGGGAGATTACTTGCGATTTTCCAGTCGTTCACCTTGCCGAATTCATGGAAGGACTATTCAATACTGTCGTGCGTCAATGGGCCGTGGATCTAACCGGACCTCACAAACTCACCGAACGGGTCAGAAATGCGGTTGAATTCTTCTTGCGCGGAGCAAAACCCTAGCGCGAAATTTAATTTAGTTCAGAGACTCTGAGGCCCCCAATCTATTTGTTGGAACTGGGTTACGCATCCCGACTTTTTCGAGGTGGACGCGATGAAGGCAGCCATCCTGCACGAATTCAAAAAACCCCTGACCATCGAAGATGTTGCTCGGCCCAAGCCCGGAGCGCATGAGGTGTTGATCGAGGTCCAGGCGTGCGGCGTCTGCCATTCGGATTTGCACGTGGCCAATGGCGATTGGCCGCAGCTCGTTCCCATCACCAGAAAACCTTTGATTCTCGGACACGAAATCACCGGTCGCGTTGTCGAAAAAGGAGCGTCCGTCGATCATTTGGAGCTTGGAGACCGCGTTGGCGTTCCTTGGGTGCATTGGACCTGCGGGGAATGCGAGTTTTGCCGCGAGGGAAATGAGAACCTCTGCGTCAAACAACAAATCACCGGCGTAACCGTGGATGGCGGCTACGCTGAATTCGTTAAGGCTCCCGCGAGTCACGCCCTGAAGATCCCAGATGAACTATCCTGCGTTGACGCTGCGCCGCTTTTCTGCGCGGGCGTCACGGTCTATCGCGCCCTGAAGCACGCTAAAATCCAGCCGGGCCAGAGGTTGGCGGTCTTCGGCGTGGGCGGCTTGGGCCACCTGGCCATACAAATTGGGTTGGGACTGGGATCGACCGTCAGCGCCATTGATGTCTCGGAAGAAAAACTCGAACATGCGAGAGGCTTGGGTGCATCCGTTACGCTGAACGCGGCAACCGTAAATGTCGTCAAGGAACTGCGGCGCATGGGAGGAGTCCATGCCGCGCTAGTGACTTCCGCCGCAAAAGCGGCTTATGACGCGGCATTCCCCTCGGTAAGACCCGGCGGGATTCTCCTCGTTGTCGGTTTGCCCTCTGAATCCTTATGCTTCCCGCCCATTCTGATGGCGGCTTCCGAGATTCGAATCAAGGCTTCCTCAGTCGGCACGCGGCAGGACATGCGGGAACTTTTGGCGATGGCGGCGGCCGGAAAGGTTCGCTGCGAGGTCGCGGCGCGTCCACTGACGCAAGTGAATGAAGTTTTTGAGCAACTGAGGCACGGGCAAGTCCACGGCAGGATAGTGTTAGTTCCCCGCTAGAAAATCCTCGACCCCGAGGTCCGCCAGGAAGCAACCGCGACGCCATGCGTGCCGTCGCACAATCCCTCTCCCAATTCAGCAACGTCGTTTGCTGGTCGCAGGATCCCGCGCCCTGCCGGGCTCAATCACTGAATCGTCTTGACGTTAGTAAATATTATGTGATACGCACTATCATAATTTCGAATATATCGGTCGAGGGGTATGAGTCCTTGAGTTCCTGAGGGGTGACGTAAGGTCTCCTGCAGTACCTCAATGCGAATTGCCGAGCCTGGAATATTCCGGCAGCGGGTTCGGTTATGCCGTTGCGGCCTTCTCGGCCATGGACTGGCTGTAGGGAGCAGAGCTTAACTTGGGCCAAGCTAGAGAAAACTCCGTCATGTGCTCGATACACCAGGAGGATCTATGAGGTCAACCTTGCTGGCCAGCGCTTTCCTGTTAATGGCATGGTTGTTTCCGGCCAATCCTGTGGCCTATGCCCAGGGTACCGGCACATCAGGTGAGATCAGAGGCACAGTGACAGATCCCGCCGGGGGAACAGTTCCCAAAGCCACGGTGGAAGTAACTGATCCCGAGAAAGGGATCAGCCGGACCGTGGTGACGGAGAGCGACGGCCTTTATGAGGTGGCGGCGCTGCCGCCGTCCGCGTACACCGTAACCGTGCAGGTAACCGGTTTTCAGACCGAGACTCATAAAAATGTGGTGTTGAACGTTGGACAGACGTTGGTCCTGGACTTTCACCTGCGGGTGGCGGCGGGCACAGCACAAATCGTGGTGACGACCGAGTTGCCGGTGGTGGACACGCAAAGAGCCAGTCAGGCCAATACATTGACGCAAAACTACATTGTGGATCTTCCCATCGATCGCCGCGACTACCTCACGTTTACGCTCTTGCTGCCAGGCGTGTCCGATTCCACGCGGCTTGCGGACGACCAGGACTTTCGAGTGAAGCAGACGCCGCAAAGCGGACTCTCGTTTTATGGCAGCAATGGACGAGGGAACAGCATTACCGTTGACGGCGTTGAAGCCTC
>Ga0210402_10000914_pt1 | contig 31675 bp, 18 predicted proteins | sample IncBWC7MmetaG_FD_161055 | JGI IMG/M metagenome (GOLD analysis project Ga0210402, IMG submission 161055) | Forest soil microbial communities from Barre Woods Harvard Forest LTER site, Petersham, Massachusetts, United States - Inc-BW-C-7-M | ecosystem: Environmental > Terrestrial > Soil >...
CTCCACCGGGACCACCGCCTAACTGCGCTCCGCTTTTTCCGCCAACTTCGGGTCCGAAGCCGAACGATTTCGCCAAGCGTAGATTAAGCGTGAAGTGGTTGGGGCCGGTTAGATAGTTGATGGGAATCGGAGTGTAGGCACTGGGTGGAATCACGTAGTGGAGGCAAGCGGCGGCTGTCGGGAACGGACACGAACCGGGAGGATTGGCGCCGAATGCGGGGCGGTCATTGAAGAGCAAATCGCCGCTCAAGTCCTTGCCCACGGTGACGTTGTAGGGCGAGCCGGAATTGAAAATCATAAACGGACTCAAGCGAAACCCGCGCGGCAGTCCGATCGTACCTCCCATAAATACCCGATGCCGCATATCGAAGGAAGCTCGGCCATAGTCCGCCGCTAAATCGTACTGATCCGATGGAAAACTCGAAGCGCCGGAAGCATCGCTGTTCGCGTAATTCAGAGAGTAGTAGCCGAACAGAGACAGCTTCGCTCCGGCGCGGATGTTGAAGTTCGTGATCAGCTGGTTCTGCCGGAAAACTCCATCGGAGGAGTATTGATAGATGTCGCCGGCGGCCGGATTTGGGCGCGGTCCAGTGGAGTTCGGAGTGCCGGGCGTTGGAGCGTTGGTGTCAATCGACAGAAACTGATGCACGCCGCGGGAATTCAGATACGAAATCGTAACGTTGGCGATCTTTGTGACCTGCCGCTCCAGAGTGAACGCGCTCTGCATGATGTAGGGCGAGTGCAATTCCGGAGCGATCTGATAGATCGAGGAAGTCGTCTGCGGCGGCAGCGTGCTCACCGTCGGTACGGTCGGGAAGAAATCTATCAGCGAGCACGGCTGTGATTGTGGACATGACACGGCATACCCCTGCTGCGTTACGCCGTTCCTCCGGTCGGAATTGAGGACCAAGTCCTGAGTGAACCGGTCGTAGAAGAGGCCAAAACCGGCGCGGAGCACGGTTTTCGGGGCGCTCTTTCCCCCTCCTCCGATGCCCCACGCAAAACCAACGCGGGGTGCCCAGTCCCCATGATCGTGAATGGCGTTCTGCGTTTCAAAACGTAGCCCGGCGCTCACTGTGAAATTGGGGCGCACCTTCCAGTCATCCTGGATGTAGAGTCCGGCATCAACCACGGTGACGGGCACGCTGGGCACCGCTCCGCTGGCGGTTGCATCGAGCCTAAACTGGATCGCGCCCGGAGCGGTCGGGTCGCCGCTCGCTAGATCCTGCGCGGCGGTCTGGTAGGTCGTGAGGTCCGGGAAGGTGAAGCCGCCGTTGAACCCAGCGCTCGACGTGTCGATTTCGTGGACTGCCCGCAGACGCCCGCCAAACTTTAAGAAGTGCTTGCCCTGCGATATCGAAGTGTAATTCTGCAGTTCGTAATGCTCCTGGTGGTCGGTCTGCGCTCCCGCACTGCTGCCTCCACCCGTGAAAGCCCCCTGCACATTAATGGACGGGAGGGCGCTGAACGGAGTCTGCTGACTGTTGTCGTGCAGGTACTGGAAGCGAGTCTCATTTATAACCTTCGGTCCCAGGATCTGCGTGTCGCTGATCTGCACGGTATGTTCGGAGGACGTGGTGTCATAGCCGGCCTCCGGCAGCGTTGACCCACCGACGCCTGCGTTCTGTTGCGTGTCACGGTAAAACTGGTAGCGGGCGGTGAGAGTATTGTTGGTGCTGATTTGATAGTCGAGACGCGGGCTGATGTTGGTGCGGGTACGCGGGTTGGGAACGCTCTCGCTCAGTTGAATCTGATTCAGATTCGCATCGAGCGCGGGCGTGTTCACGACCGCGATTTCGTCGATGTTGCGGCGCTGCACGTTGAAGAAAAATGACGCCTTCTTGTTGATCGGGCCGCCGATATTTCCCTGATAGATGACGGAATCGTAGGGCTGCTGCGCGGCGGTGCCGAGGAAAGGATTGCGGCTGTTCATTGCAGAACTGTTGCCCTCAACGGAGAACTGTCCGTGGTATTTGTCGGTGCCCGGCTTGGTGAAGATTTCGATTCGTCCGTAGCCCAGCTTGTCGTATTCGGCCGAAAATGGATTCTGATTGATGCGAATTTCGCGAATCGATGATTTCGGAGGAAGCTGTCCGCCGGTAAATCCATCGATGTAAAGCTGGCCGCCGTTGGGACCGGCCGAGGGTCCAGCGAGCGCTTCAAGGTCCGCCTGCAATTCGTCAGGATCGTCGGGAAGCGCTTCCAGGTCTTTGCCGCTCAGCACGATCGCGCTCGCGTTATTCGCGGGGTTGACGTCGAGCTGCGGTCCTTCTTCCTGCACGTTGACCTTTTCCTGCTCCACGTTGATGTCGAGCATAACGTTGAATTGCGCGACCTGACCCGCCGCGACGTCCACGTCGTTCTGCACAAAAACGGCGAATCCCGGGGCATTCGCCGTGACTGTGTATTTGCCCGGCGCCAGATTGCCGATTTCGTAATTGCCGCTACGGTTGGTGGTTGCCGAGTGGGGTTGGCCGCCCGATACCAGCACCGCCACCGCGGCGCTCGGAACGACCGCGCCGGAGGGGTCCAAAACCTGGCCGCGCAAGGTTCCCGTCGTTGTCGTTGGCTGTGTTGGTGACGGCGCTGATGACTGTGCCCACGCCGGCGCGGAAGGTACGATCAGCGTCGCCGGGATCAGAATTGCCGAGATGAAGACTGCTAAATACTTCAACACACACCTTATTCTTTCCAGGCAGAGCACATTCATCGATAACGCGGATTGAGGTTTGGTCATTGCTGCGCGGCTTCTTCTCCACCGGACGCGTTCAGCGACCACGGCGAAAGCAGCGTGGATGCGCTTTGATTTGGCGCTGCCGTCAGGATGGCATCCACTCCCGCGAGCAGGGTGATCGCCGTGACCGCGCCGGAATCGGTCCCCTCGGTCGAGACGATCATCACGGCATCGCCCTTCTGCAGGTCCGCCAGCGTGCTATTGGGCAAGCGGCTCAGCATGCGTTGCAAATCCGGAGGACCGTTCCCTCCCCGCACGCCGCCCGGCCCGCTCGCGGCTTGCGATTCCGCCGGCTTCGATGGGCGCGACCTACCCGCTCCCGGCGCACTACCCGGGTCTTTCATACTCTGATCTTTCGTATTACTTTGCATATTACTTTGGCCATTAGCGCCGGGTTGATCTCCGTTCCCGCCGCCGGCCGCGCGTTTCAATTGCATTGCGATGCGTTGCGCCATCTCCGGCGGCAGCTTCTTCATTTGCGAGTCGGATGACACCTTCACCACTACCGCGCTCTTGCCGATGGCATCCTGCACCGTCATCGTATTGCTCGCCGGGTCGATTGCCTTAATGGTTCCCGCAATATTCCGAAATGCGCCGGAGACAACTTCCTCCGCACTCACTTCGCTGCCGTCCGGGTTGCGAGTTCCGCGCGCGCGCAGTTGATCTCCCGCCTTGATGTCATTCGCCGGCGCCGGTTTCGCATCGTCGAACTTCACTGAGCCGGAAGCGTAGCGGCGCAGGATCGTATCCTTCGTAATGTGGACGGCGATACTCCGGTTCGCGCCGGTCGCGCTGGACGAAATTTCGATGGTGCCCGTCGTGTCCACTTTTGTAACGATCCCGCCCACACCTCGTTTCTGCCAGTCGTCACGGTCGTGCTGTTGCCTGGCTGCCAGGTCGGCCTGCTTCATCACAATCACCGAGAGCGCAACGATCGTGTGCTTGTCGCCGTCGGTCGATGCCTGGCCGCGAACCAGCACGCGATCCCCCATCTGCAAGTCTTGTGCTTGCAAAGCGGTCGCGTTTTTCAAATCCTTTTCTCCCGGCGGCACGCGCAGAATCTTCGTCGAGCCCGTCAGTTTCGCAACGATGTCGCCCTCGCCACCGGATTCCGCCGCGACCGTGATCGAATCCGCTTGAATGTTCTTGATCGTTCCGACGGCCTTGGCGATTTGCGCGTCTCCCAAACTGCTGGCGGGCTTGCTCTGCGCCCAAACGTAGCCCGGCACCGCTAGCGTCAGAGTGCCCAACGCCGTGAGCAGCCACGCCGTAGAAGGAAACACCCGCGGCCTCGGCCAGAAACATCGCATGATCCAACTTTAGCACTGCCAAACGCACCATATTTGGCCTTTACGAAGTTTTACCTGCGTTGACGTTGCTTTTACAGGGACGCTGGCAACTACAACTCTGCTGCTGCGCATCCAGTCAGTAGCAACCAACTTTGTTGTTATTTGTCGCAAGGGCGGATCGACACACAGCAACAGGGACAGCAACCAGGTCACAAATAAATGATGCTCGCATGGATATCCATGTCCGCTGATAAATCCAGTCCCGAAAAGCAATCCCTGCCGGCCGCTGCAGGTCTCCTGTACCGGTTGACGGTTGCCTTCCCCAGTTGGGCGGGTGCGATCCTGGCTGTGTACTCTGTTTTCTTGTGCAAGTTCAGCGCTTTTAAGACTCGGCTGAGATAAACGGTAAACGGAGATCGCACGGTGAACGATCTCCAGCCGAATAATCCCCGGTCAAGTAAAGATTAAAGACAAAGATGATAATGACTGCGAAGAGTTCATTAAAGCGTGCATCCAGGTGGACGCCGGTTGCCTGTGCGCTGGTCGCCGCGCTGGTGGTTCTGGTCGTTCTTCCTCGAGTTGGCCCGTCGATGCGGGCTCAGGATGCAGCCACCACCATTGCCGTCGATGTCAAAGTAGTCACGCTGCCGGTCACCGTTCGTGATAAACACGGCAAGATCGTCCGCGACCTCACTAAAGACGACTTCACGCTTCAGGAAGACGGCCGCGCGCAGACTATCCGCTATTTTTCTCAGGAAGCGAATCTTCCGCTCACGCTGGGTCTGCTGGTTGACACCAGCCGCAGTCAAACCAACGTCCTCGACGCGGAGCGGAATGCGAGCCGCAGTTTTCTCGATCAGATGCTGGTCCAGGAAAAGGACAAAGCCTTCCTCATTCATTTTGATCGTGAAGTAGAACTGTTGCAGGATTTGACTTCGTCCCGTGAAAAGCTGCAAGCGGCGCTCGAATTGCTGAAGACGCCATCGGATCGCGAGCGGTCGAACGATCCCAATGACTCCGATTCGCGCACCGGTTCGGGATCGGGCTCCCATCATGGCGGCGGCACCCAGCTTTATGACGCGGTGTTTCTGGCGTCGAACGAATTGATGAAAAAGCAGCAGGGCCGGAAGGCTCTAGTTATTCTCTCGGACGGCGTTGACCGTGGCAGCAAGACTTACCTGGAGGGCGCCATCGAGTCTGCCCAACGTGCCGACACCGTCGTGTACTCGATCTATTTCGCGGATTCTCACCACGAAGACCGTAACGAGGGCCAGAGGCGAGGCGGCGGAATGGGGCGGGGCGGCGGCGGTTGGCCGGGAGGAGGTGGGGGCTGGCCTGGTGGCGGAGGCGGATATCCGGGCGGCGGCGGTGGCCGCGGTGGTCCCGGCGGAGGACAACGTCATCCCGAAGAACCGCGCACTGATGGCAAGAAAATTCTTGAGCGGATTTCCAGAGAAACCGGCGGACGTTTCTTTGAAGTCTCTAAAAAGGAATCCGTCGGCGAGATCTATACCAGCATTGTCGAGGAGCTACGAACGCAGTACAGCATGGGCTATACACCTGACAAAGACAGCGCGGCTTCCGATTATCATCACATCACATTGGCCGTGAAGCGCAAAGACCTTACCGTGCAGACAAGAGAAGGATATTACGCAGATCGCTAGTACGTGGAGCGCGTGAATCAAAGGTCTTAACCGCAAAAGGACACGGAGAGCACTGGGAAACACCGGGGAAGATCGGGAAGCCGGGTCATTTCGCCGCGAGTTCGTCGCGCAGCGCTTGCCCCAGCGCAGCTTGCCGATCCGCGCTCAACTTGGCGCCGCCTGAGGTCAGATACAGGACATCAATCGCCATCTGCCCCTCGGTCTCGATCAGCGCAATTTCGATGTTGCAGTCGTGCTTCGAGACCAGCGAGCACATACGGTAAAGCAGTCCGGGACGATCCTGGGTCAGAACCTGCACCAGGGTACTGTGCGCCGAGCAGTTGTCGTCGAATTCAATCTGCGTCGAGATTTTGACCTTCGTGGCATCGGCCTTTTCCGATTTCAGGCGATCGCGCAGCATGCCGGCCACATCGGTTTCTCCTTTGACCACCGCCGCGATGCTTTTTTTCAAACGCTCCCATTCCTGCAGATTCATCTCCAGGGTTCGGAAGCGATCGGTGAAATAGAAAGTGTCTACCACCAAGCCCGCGGCATTCGAAAACGCATTCGCTTTTACAATGTTCATTCCCCACGCCGCCAGCGTGCCTGAAACCGAGGCGAACAAGAAGGGCCGGTCGGTGGTAATCAACGTCAGCTCATACCAGTGACGCACTTGCTTCAGATTTAATTGGACGTTTGACTGGACGCGGTCCTGCCCCAACCGGGCGGCCATTTCCGCATGCGCCAGAACGTCGGTTGCGCCATGGATTCGCAGATATCGCTGCGGCAATCCTTCCAGAAAAACGTTGATCTTTTTCCCCGCCACCGGGGCCAGCGACCGCAGATGCGCCAGATCTCCCCCCTCATTGCCGATGTGCACGCGCTCATCGGCGCTGCGGCTCAAATAATTCGCGCACGCAATATACAGTTGCCACAGGTTGTCCGCCTTCCACGGCGTCATGGCCTCCGGATTCACGGCTTTGATGTCGGCATAAGTCAGCAGGCAGAGCATCTTCAGCCGCTCGGGCGCGCCCACTTTTTCCGCGAACGACTTCACATTTGCTGGATCGAAGACGTCCCGCCGCATCGCCGCCGACATTTCCAGATGGTTCGCCACCAGAAATCGCACGGTCTCGCGGTCCACTGCATCAAGATCGAGCCGTTCCGTGCAACTGTCGGTGAGTTGCAGGCTGACCTCAACGTGATTCTCGCCCGGCACTGCCTTGCCCGAATCATGCAGCAGCAAGGCCAGGTAAAGCAGTTCCGGCTGTTCGAGTTCGCTCTGCAACTCCGCAAAGCGCTGGTCCCACTCCGATTTCGATTCTTTCAGACGGTGCAGGTTTTCGATCGCCAGAAACGAGTGCTCGTCCACCGTGTAGCGATGGTAAAAATCCCGCACCACCAGCGCCTCGATCCCCTTCAGTTCCGGCAGCAGAAGCGCCAGCAGGCGCAGCGCGTTCATCGCGCGCAGAGCGTCGGCCGCATGCGGTTGCACCAGGGTTTCCTGCAAGTAAAGCCAGAGCTCAGCGCCGCGCGGAGGCGTTGCCGCCAGCGCCGGCAGCACCTGCTCGACTTTGTATTCGGTGGTTGTGCTGAGCTTCAGGCCATGTTCCGCCATGAAATGAAAAAGCCGCAACAGCATTTCCGGATCCCGCAGCCCGGCCGGTTGCTGGAGAAATATCAGTCCATCCACTACGGAAAAATCGTCGCTTGCGACGCGCGACCGCCAGCCCTGGAATTGCCGGTACAAGGACGACCAGGCGGCCGGTATCTCCTCCAGCAATTGCATGCAGACGCGATGGACTCCGCGCACGTGGCCGAAGTAGACGCGCATCCAGTCGGCTGCGTTCGTGATTTCCGCATCGCTGGCGCCGATCCTTCGCGCCGCCGCTTCGTCCTGTGCCTCCCAGGTGAGCGCATTGTCGTGACGCCCGTGCCGGAAGTGGAGAAAGCAACGGACCGACATTTGGAAATCCAACGCCGCGTCGAAAGCCCTCCACGAAGAAACCGGCAGCAGCGTGTTCGTGTCCGGCCACAACTTCAACTTTTCCATCGCGGAGACGAGCGCCAGCCAGTTGGCGACGTTATAGTCGCGCAAACCGCCGGGCCCATCCTTTACGTTCGGTTCCAGATGAAAGACGGTGTTGCCAAATTTATGATGGCGCGCGCGCGTGATTTCGCCCAGGTTCTGGATCAGGTTCTGGCACTCACGCCCGACCAGACGAGGCACAACCTTATCGTGAAGCCGTGAGAAAAGCTCGCGATCGCCCGCCAGATACCGGCAGTCGAGCAGAGAGATGGCAAACTCAACATTATTTGGATCCAGCCGTTCGCACTCCGTTAAACTTCGCGTGGCGGGACTGAGTTTCAGCCGCAGGTCCCACAACTCCTGCGAGAATCGCCGGATGGGATCTTTGAATTCACTGTCGGAGCTGCTCCCGGCCTGCAGAAACAGCAGATCGATGTCGGAGTGGGGGAAAAGCCAGCCGCGCCCGAATCCGCCGGTTGCCACCAGGGCGAAATTCTTGGGGCCGTCCGGATCGGCAGGGCCAGCGCCGGGGTGAGAAGTTACGATGATTTCGTTCCACAGCCGCTGAACAATCGAATCGACCAGCGCCGTGCGTCGGGCAACCGCCGTGCGTCCGTCACCGGTGAGAGAGAATTCCTGCTCGATGGCGGCAGATTCCCGCACGTACAGGTCCGATAACTCACTACGGACGGTGGCCACGGTGGTCATTTCGTCGACACCCTCCCTGAACCGTTTCGCTTCTGCTCCAGCCTATATTTCGCTCTGCTCATCACCACGCAGACAAGGGGGATATCGATCTCCGCCGTTGCGAAACTTGATCAATCGCTTGGGCCGATCAAACAACCGCATCATAACGATAGTCCCTGAGCCGCCCATTGCGGAAATCAAATCTATTTATGTTGATCATTGGAAATCCTTATGGGCGTTTGGTCGTCTCGCTCGCCGCCGGGCGTCCCCGCCCGACACTCCACAACTCCGCAACACCACAAGAGGAAGCCGGAGGAAGCCGCCGTCCAATTGACGCGGGAGGGCTTTGTGCGGTTGGATGGAAGCTGCGTGGCACCTGCGCCTCCCATCCTCGATGCCGAGTCCCGGCGGTTTAACCGTCAGGACGCAGCCTGGCTCGCGATCTGGCTCGTCTTCCTTGCCGGGCTGGCCGCGCTCCCTCCACAACTCGAATGGCACAAGCAGGTCATTCTCCTCGCCATCGGAATTGTGCAACTGCTGGAGACAAAGATAATTTCCAGCTTCCCCAAACGAGGTGTTTCCTACGTCATCCTCCTGAAGATTTTGCTGGCAACCGTCCTCATCGATCACACCGGCGAAGTGGGGATCAACAGCAGTTACTATCCTATTTATTATCTTCCGGTCGTCACGGCCGCACTCTACTGCGGCCCGTGGCTCACGCTGCTCTGGACCCTGCTCGCGTCCGCCGCGTACTGTTCGTACCTCTATCCCGCGATGGAAGAATACGAATTGACTCCCGAGGCCTTGCCTTACCTCGCGCTGCGCATTATGTTTTTCTTTCTCGCGGCCATGGTCGTCAACCGCTTCGCGCAGCAGAGCCAGCAGCAAACGCGGTTGTATCGTGAACTCGCCGAGCGTCTCGCCGAAACCAATCGTCGGCTCGAACTGGCTCAGGCCGAGGCGCGGCGCTCCGAACGGCTGGCTGCTCTTGGCCAGCTCTCCGCCGGATTGGCGCATGAAATTCGCAATCCTCTCGGAGTCATCAAGGGCTCGGCCGAGATGTTGACCCAAAAATTACAGGCGTCCGACGCCCTGGCCCGCGAGTTAGCCGGATACATTTCGACCGAGGTCAATCGGCTCAGTGATCTCGTCACGGAGTTTCTGGACTTTGCTCGTCCTCTTCATGCCGAACCGCATCCCGCGGACCTTATCGCTCTTCTCGATCGGGTCCTGCAAATTGTCGCGGATCGTTTTGCTGGCAGGCAATTGTCTGGCACACAAGAGCCGGGCAAACCCGTGCGGGTCGAACGCCACTACGCCAGCGGACTGCCACTCGTTCCGATCGACGAAAGCCTCTGCGAGCAAGCCTTTCTCAATCTTGTCCAGAACGCCTACGAAGCCATGCAGGAAGGAGACCACGGCGGCACGTTACGCGTCGCCGTCCAACCCGTAATTCAGAATGATCGCGAAGGCGTGGAACTTCGCCTGGCTGACACGGGTCCGGGGGTTCCCGAAGAACTGCGCGAAGAGATTTTCAACCCGTTTGTGACCACGAAGAAAACGGGTGTGGGACTGGGGCTCTCCATCGTTTCGAAGATCGTGGACGGGCATCATGGGTCGATTCGAGTCGAGAACGCTGCGGGGGGCGGCGCTGTGTTCACGCTTTTCTTTCCTCTGGAAGAAGCCGGCCAGACGCACGCTGCTGCCGAGCTGCACTCGGCTTGGACGGTCGAGGGCGCCCGTCCGCACACGAGCTAAAACCAAATGCCGACTATTCTCATCATCGAAGACGAAGCCAAGATGCGCCGGCTGCTGGAACTGAATCTTGGCGACGACGGCTTCAAAACGCTTTCTTCGGGCGACGCCGAGACTGGTTTGAATCTGCTTGCCTCCGAACCCGTTCACCTCGTCCTCACCGACCTCAAACTTCCCGGCATCAGCGGCCTCGAATTTTTACAAATCGCTAAACAGCAAAATCCCGGATTGCCCATCGTGGTCATGACCGCGTTCGGGTCGGTTGAAACAGCGGTGGAAGCAATGAAAGCCGGCGCCAGCGACTATGTCCTAAAGCCGTTCTCCCTCGCAGAGATGCGAATGGTGGTGCACAAAGAGCTGGATAACTTCCGCCTGCGCGAAGAGAATCGCTCGCTTCGCGAAGCTCTCGGACAGAAGTACAGCCACCCGAATATCGTCGCGGTCAGTCCCAAAATGCAGGAAGTGCTCGCGACCGTCGAGCGGGTTGCGCCCACGAACTCGACGGTTCTGCTCGGCGGCGAAAGCGGTGTTGGCAAAGACCTCATCGCGCGTGCCATCCACGAAAAATCGCGCCGCGCTTCGGGGCCGTTCGTCAAGATCAACAGCACGGCTATCCCCGAAAATCTTTTGGAGAGCGAACTCTTCGGCTACGAAAAGGGAGCCTTCACCGGAGCGACCGCCAGCAAGCCGGGCAAATTCGAACTCGCCGACAAGGGCACGCTCTTCCTCGACGAAATCGGAGACGTGCCACCTGCCATCCAGGTCAAACTTCTCCGGGTGCTACAGGAGCGCGAGTTCGAACGCTTGGGCGGAACGCGCACCATCAAGGTCGATGTGCGGCTGATCGCTGCCACCAACCGCGATCTGCGCGCCGCGCTCGAAGATGGAACGTTTCGCGAAGACCTCTATTACCGGCTCAACGTGGTCCCGATCGATATCCCGCCGTTGCGCGACCACAAAGAAGATGTCCCTGGATTGGCGAACCTGTTTTTCGCGCGCTTCGCCAAAGACTCCGGCCGGTTGGAAACAATCAACGGCATTTCGCCCGCCGCCATGCAGCTTCTCGCCAGCCACTATTGGCCGGGCAATGTGCGTGAATTGCAGAACGTGATCGAACGCGCCTGCGCGCTCGCCTCGGGCAGCCAATTGGAAGTCGGCGATATACAACTCGACTCTCCGCGCAGTCGCAACAACGCTACGTCCGATCGCTTTCTCCCCGACGGCATGACCCTCGATCAGTGGGAAGACGAAATGATCCGCGAAGCTTTGAAGCGCGCCGGCGGCAACAAGTCGCAAGCGGCGCGCCTGCTTGGGCTCTCGAGGAATGCGCTGCGGTACCGCCTATCCAAGATTGGGATCGACGATAACGAAGGGGAGTGAAGCAGATCGTCGGGGGATCGGGTGACCGAGACCCCTCCTAAATCTTTGGAGACTTCATGGGTCCGCCGTTGCTCGCAACCGAACCCAACCGCAAGGGAGGTGCGTCCCTACCTGAGATATTGACCATGGTCTTTGACCATAGTAATACTCGAGAAGGCCTGACATGGAAGGGATTGCGATTTCCAAATTCAAAGCCACCTGCCTGGCGGTGCTGAAGAATGTCCGCAAAACCGGGAAGGCACGATTGGGAAGCACTGCGCGGATGAAGCTGCTGCCCCCACCGCGATCCCGCCGACCGGTTTCTGGTGGCCACGGCGTGGGAGTCTCGGCTGACTCTGGTCACTGCCGATGAACAACCGCTCGAGGTCCGCCAGTCGCCAGTCTTGGCAAACCGCTGAAGGCGCTGGAGTTCTCCCTGATCGCCGACCCTGGCCGAAAACCACCACACTGGTGGAACCGGGCCACCGGAGCGCGGGGGATCGCGGAATTTCCTCACCGTTAGGTCTCCAGTATCTTGCTGATAATAAAGCAATTGTATGACTCTCCGTGCGGATTCCGCATTGGCACTCGGCCTGCATTCTTTCAGGGCAGAGTTTGTGTCCTAGCAAAGGTGAGGTATCTATGAAATCGAAATTCAAGTTAATACCGGCAATCTTAGGATTGGGATTGACCATGGCGCTTCCGGGTGCCGTTATCGCTCAGAACCCGGACGACCAGGCGTCGGATCAGTATTCGAAACCGTCGGCGGGCGTTCAAGCCGAAGCGAACATCCAGGGTCCGAGCGACCAGGGCCCCATCGACCAGGACGCGATTGACAATGGTTCGATGGACCAGGGCTCGAACGTCCAAGGTTCGACGAATCAGGGTTCGACTTATCAGGGTTCGCCGCAACCGGGCTACAACGATCAGGGCGCAAGCCAGAGTTCCAGCGCTCCGACTGACACCAACTCCGGCGTTGCGCGCGTCAGCCTGATTCATGGTGACGTCTCCACGCAGCGCGGCAATGCTGGCGACTGGTCGGCGGCTGCGCTGAATGCTCCCGTTCTTGCGGGGGATCGCGTTTCTACGGGCGACAAAGCGCGCACTGAACTTCAGCTCGACTATGCCAACATGCTTCGCCTCTCTGAGCATACGCAGGCCAACCTCAATACGCTGACTCGCTCGCAAATTCAGATTCAGCTGGGACGCGGAATGGCGAATTACACCGTCCTGAAGAACAGCGATGCGGACGCGGAAATCGATACGCCCAACGTTGCCATTCGTACCAATCGCCGCGAATCCAGTTTTCGAATTCTGGTTACTGCCGACGATCACACTGAAGTGCTCGTTCGCAAAGGCGAAGTAGAAATTACGACTCCGCAAGGGGGGACGCGCGTGGGGGAGGGCCAGTTCATTACCGTGCAGGGCACGGGCGAGCAAGCGCAATACAAGATCGGCGAAGCGCCTGCACGGGATGACTGGGATCAGTGGAACACCGATCGCGACAACGTTATCCGCAATGCGGCATCGCGGCGACGTACCAACGACTATTACGTGGGAGCGGAAGATCTCGACAATCATGGCACCTGGTCGGAAGTTCCCGATTACGGTCAAGTGTGGCGTCCAAACGTGGCGGATGACTGGGCTCCGTATCGTGACGGGCGCTGGGTGGATGAACCGAATTGGGGATGGACCTGGGTTTCATACGATCCATGGGGCTGGGCGCCGTATCACTACGGTCGCTGGATGATGTACAACGGCGGGTGGGCCTGGTGGCCTGGTCCGATTTACTCGGACCCGTTTTATCGCCCGATCTGGGCGCCGGCTTATGTCTCGTTCTTCGGATACGGCGGTGGATTCGGCTTCGGCTTTGGTGGCGGCTGGGGTTCGGTCGGCTGGCTTCCTCTCGGACCGTGTGACCGTTTCCATCCGTGGTATGGGCGGTACGGCGGGCGCTTCGGCGAAACCAACATCAACATCTACAACCGCGGCGGTTTTGCTCCGCTGCATGGCGGCACGCGATTTTCGAACGTGAGCCTGGCGCTGCATGACCAGCATTTCCGCGGCGGGACGACGGTCTCGGGCAGAGAGTTCGGCACCGGCCGCATGCGTCCTCAGCCGATGAGTCACGCGCAGTTCCAGAATGCGCATTTCTCGACCGGCAGACTGCCGGTGACTCCGAGCCGCGAGAGCTTCTCGGCCAGCGGACGCCCGGCTGCTCCTTCAACGACCAGGAACCTGTCGCAGAATCAGCACTTCTTCTCGGCACGAGGCAACACCGCGGCTCCGCGCTCGGTGCAGCCAGGGCGGCCCCAGGTCGCGAACGGCAACCGGCAGGATGGCAGGTCGATTGGAAACGCTACGAGACCCGGAAGCACCGGCTCGAACAACGGGTTCCAGCGCTTCGGTCAACCGGGACAGAACTCGGGACGGATCTCGGGACAGAACGGCGTTGCTGGATCGCGCTCGACTGAACCGCGCTTCATGGGTTCACCGAACAATTCTGTACGTCCGGAAATGCGAGGCAATTCGAATGGGGGATCGGCGCCCGCTCGCAACAATGGCAACAGCAACGGTGGCGGTTGGCAGAGATTTTCGCCGATGCCGGCGCGCCCATCGTCTCCATCAGCTTCGGAATCAACCCGTCAGGCAGCCAGACCGGAATCGATGATCGGGCAGGGTGGATCGGCCGGACGCCCGTCGGCGGGACGCCCGTCGCCGGTTCGCCCATCGATGGATCGCGCAGCAGAAGACCGCACTCCGAGCGGCTATTCCCGCGGTTCGGCTCCAGAAAGCCGTGGCTATAGTTCAGGCTATGGTTCCGGGAGCCGCGGCTACAATTCCCAGGGTCAGGGATACAGTGGATACTCCCGCCCGCCACTCAATATGAGGCAGCCCATCGTTACTCCGCGCTCTTCTGGCGGAGGTGGTTATAGTGGCGGCAGCCCGTATGGCGGCAATCGCGGCGGCTACAGCGGTGGCGGCGGACGCCCGGCCCCGAGTTACGGCGGTGGTGGACGTTCCGCTCCGAGCTACGGAGGTGGCGGTGGCCATTCGGCGCCGAGCGGCGGATCCCCGCACGGTGGCGGTGGGTCATCGCACGGCGGTGGATCGTCGTCAGGTGGTGGCGGCAGACATGGACGGTGATACAGCGCTGGATTCTTTCCCAGCGTAGCAAGGCAGCATAGCAACACTCTTCCCAGCAGTGGGACGCGCAAACTGCGCGTTCCACTGCTTTTTTTTTGAAGCTGGCGGAGACCGTCCGCCTCACATGGTTATGGCGGCAGCTCCGTCGATGGAATCCTCCTTGACCGCAATCAAAGCTTCGTTGACCTGGTCGAGCGGGAATGCGGTTACTTTCGGCTTCAGACCGATCTCTCGCGCGACCTGTAGGAAATCTCGAGCGTCAGCGCGAGTCATGTTGGCGACACTCCGAAGCTGGCGCTCGCCCCACAGCAGGCGGTCATAGTCAAACTGAGGAATTCGGTCCAAGTGAATTGCGTTGATGGCGACCGCCCCTCCCTTCCTCAGGCCGGCCAAGGCTGCTATAACGACGTCGCCACTCGGAGCGAACGTGACTGCGCAGTCGAGTTCCGCGGGCGGTTTGTCAGTCTCGCTCCCCACCCAAGTTGCCCCGAGAGAGGCCGCCAACTGGCGATGAGTCGCTCCTCGGGTGGAGACATAAACCTCGCAATTCCAGGAGCGCAAGACCGCGATCGCCAGATGGGCCGAAGCACCGAACCCGAACAGCCCGACACGATCGCCATGCTTGACACCCGCCACACGAAGGCTGCGAAAGCCAATGATGCCGGCGCACAAGAGCGGGGCAGCGTGTAAATCGTCCAGTTCATCGGGAAGCGGAAAAGTGAAATCGGAGCGAACCACTGCGTATTCGGCGTAACCGCCGTCTACCGTGTAACCGGTAAATGTGGGTGAATCACAGAGATTTTCCAGGCCAAGGCGACAATAGCGGCAGGTGCCGTCCGTTCCTCCCATCCAGGAAACGCCCACGCGCGTGCCGACAGGAAGTTCGTCGGTGGCGCCGGCGACCACTTCGCCGACAATCTGATGTCCGGGGATGATTCCATGGCGCGAGGGCGGCAAGTCGCCTTCGACGATATGCAAATCGGTGCGGCACACTCCACACGCACGCACCCGCACCAGGACTTGACCTGGCTTCGGTTCCGGCCGGGCAACTTGGCCAACCCGCAGAGGGCGATTCCAAACCGCTTGAGGCGAGGTTAGAGTGGCGGCTTTCATTCCATGGTTGTCAAGTTAATATACTTCGTTTGCTTTGGCGGAAGCGCGTGTGAGTCGAACACGAACCACGTATTGAGCATAGGGAAGTTTTTGATTCATTCGTGTGCTAGGAGTGCCAAGTGTGCAGCGTGTGCAGCCATTCGGTCCATTCTACTTGGTCAACGGTTTCGCTATCCTTCAAACTTCCCGCAGCCATGGTTGCGTTCACCTCGATCATGCTGGCCATGTCGGCTAACCGCCGACACATCTAGCCACCCTTCTAGTTCCTACCTAGCCATCTGGGTGATGCGTCTTCCGTTCCGATCCTCGATCCTGTTCTCACAGTTCCAGGAATCAGGAAAGGGGTTTTGCCAAACATGGCCAATTCAATAGTGGAAACAATTTCAAACGAATTTGCGGCTGCGGCTGAGAAGGTGGGCGGCAGCGTGGTTGCCGTCCATGCCCGACGCTGGATGCCGACCAGCGGCATCGAATGGAAGAAGGGAGTGGTCGTCACGGTCCATCATGGCGTGCAGCGGGACGAAGACATTAAGGTGCTGCTCCCTGGAGGTCGTGCGGTTTCTGCGAAACTGGCAGGACGGGATCCCAGCACCGACATAGCTGTCCTAAGGATCGAGGATGGTTCTTCCGGAGCCCCCCAACTGGGCGACTCTGCAAGCCTAAGGCTCGGCCATCTCGTTCTCGCGCTCGGTCGCACTCGGCGTGGGGATCTAGTCGCAAGCAGCGGCATCATCGGCGGTATCAGCGGCGAGTGGAGGAGCCGGCGCGGGGGACAGATCGATCAGCACATCCGGCTCGACCTCGCCTTGTATCCGGGATTTTCCGGCGGACCGCTGCTCAATGCCAGGGGCGAAGTCGTCGGCATCAATACGCGGGGCCTCGGCCATGGACGAGCCGTAACGGTGCCGGTGGCAACCGTGAATCGTGTTGTCGAAGAACTCCTGAAAAAGGGGCATATCGCTCGGCCGTATTTGGGTATCGCGATGCAGTCGGTGGACGTGCCGGAAAATATGCGCTCGAAGCTGCCGGCTGAAACGCGAGCCGGACTGCTTGTCATGCACGTTGAAAACCGTGGGCCCGCAGAAAATGCCGGAGTGTTGCTCGGAGACGTGCTTTTCGAATTGGGCGGAAAAACCGTCGAACACGTGGATGCGATCCAGGAGTCGCTTGCCACTGCAAAGGTCGGTGATGTCTTGCAGATCAGGGTGATTCGCGCCGGGGAGATTAAGGCGCTCGCAATCACTCTGGGCGAAAGAACGCGATAAACGAATGGCGAAGCGAAGCGGCGGAGGTGCAATCAAAATTGCGGTGGCGGCGACCTCCGCCGTCCGCCGCGCAGGGCTCGAAAGCATCATCCGCAATGATCCTCAGTTCCAGCTGGCGGGAAGTTTCGGCGGCGTGGCGACCCTTGTGTCATTTGCCCGTAACGCTGAACTGGATGTAATCGTCATCGACTCCGATTCGATCCGCGATTTGTTGCTTGAGCCGACATTGGACGCCGGGATTGTTCTTCTCACCGACGTCAGCGATGCTCGCTCGATCTCGCGCTTATTGCGAAGCCGCGTGCGTGCGATTCTCCCCAGAGAGAGCGACCCTGACAATGTTCTGTCCGCCATTTATGCCGCCTATGATGGACTGGTATTACTGAGCACTTCGACGGCAGCGAGCTTGGCCGCCGTGTACGGCGATCAGCCGGAAGAGAATGAAGCCGAATTGTCCGAAGAGATTACCTCCCGCGAAATGGATGTGCTTAGGATGATCGCGGAGGGATTCGTCAACAAAGATATCGCGGCGCGTCTCGGTATCTCCGAGCACACTGTCAAGTTCCACATCAGCTCGATTCTCCACAAGCTTGGTGCTTCCACCCGAACCGAAGCGGTTACACTGGGAATCCGTCGTGGGATAATTCCGATCTGAACTCGCGGTGGACTGTAAGCATCCAGATCCAAAGTCGGCGTGAGAGAGTTGGTCCGAGACCGATTCTGTCGGTGAACATCGGGAACAGCGGTTGCGTTCATTGACCGGCCAATGTGCGCCCATTTTCCGGGGCGATACGGTGCTCGAGTTCTCGGTCAATTTTTACGGAGCGGTTGAGCAAGTCGATGTCGGTTCTGGTGCGGCAATTTCTCGAATTCTTTGTCATGCTGCAGGCAGAACCGATTCTGCCTCCGCAAAAAGCTTTAATCGTCCGCGCCTTCCTCGATTCTCTTTGGCGCAAGGCTGCAACTCATGCGATGGTGCTGTCACTCCGGCCAATGAGCGCGCGGCTGTCCGGGCTGAATGTGATCGCTGAAAGTGAATTCAACGCATTTTTCGACTTGTCGTTCAGTTCGCTGAACCGCCCCATTGTCTAGCCATCGCGCGACTTTGAGCAGAAAAAATGTCGGCCTAGCGCGGCGGATTTTCGCGGATCCTCGCGGCGACGGCAAGAATGTGCTTGCCGATGAGGACACGCATGTCGCCGGGCAGAAGTTCCTTTTCCTCAAGTCCTTCCCATGCATTAACCGTGCGTTGCGCTGTCTCGGCTACGATCGGCCAGAGCGGGCTCGCCGGAATGCGCGCCGTATCAGCAAAGCGGCGCATCTGGTCAGGAGTGATTTCGGAAAGGCTGCGGCTGTCGCCGAAACTCAAGGCGAGCGTGTCGTCGCGAATGTACGGGAGCGTTGCCACAAAGTCGTAACCCGGCGAGAGCGCAGGCCTGCGCCGGTCAGGATAGAGAAGTGACCAGTTCTTAAGGTGCATATCGGCATTGCCGATGACGACGGAAAATACAAGGCGCCGGACGAATTCGAGAACGGCATCCTCTCCGATTTCCGCCCACAACACGGCGGCGATGTTCGCGTAGCTGTGAAACTTGTACTTGTTGTTGGGGAATTCCCCGAAGACTTGCGCGAAATCCTCCATGTGAACGGGTGTGCCGTCCGGAAGGCGATCGAACCGCTTAACGGCGAGGGCCTTGCCTCCGACCGTATGGGCCTGTTCGGGCAGGCCTTTAATGCCGGCGACATCGACGAGCTTGTTCTCAGGCACGGTGATGCCGACACGCCTTGCCAGTTCCAGCATCGCCAATTCGTTCTCCGGCACGGCGGCGAAGCGGGCGGACGGCAGCTTAACAATCCATGACCCGCCCATGCCGCCGGCGGGGATGGTCAGGCCGCCTGAGGCTTCCATGACGGCGGAGAATTTCAACTGCACGCCGGCAAGAGAAAAGCGCAGGGGCTGTTCACCGTCGCGGCGATCATCATCATGACCGTGATGAGGTCCGGTTGACTGCTCGTGATCCTCAAGAGGCGCAACGATAAGCGCGCCCGGCAGGTCGGCGCCGAGGACGGCGAGGAGGAAGAATTCGCGCTCGGGATTTACGTCCGCGCGCGTGGCGAGATAGTCGCGCAGGTGGCCTTCGGGCAGAAGGTTGGAGAAGAAGACCGGAACACGGCGTCCCACCGGACGGAAGTTCGTTACGAGTCCGCCGGTGCTGCCCTTGAAGGAGAGGCTCAGCGTCGGACGCTGGGGATCGTCGATGTAGTCCTGCTCGAACCCAAAAAACTGCCGGTCGCCCGCGAGGCGGTTGATGACGCCGATCTGCTTTCCGTAGAGGCGCACCGAAAGCGCGTTGAGTTTCTTCGGGTCAAACTTCATCGCGCGGCGCCTGCGAGCTGTCGTAGTCGCGGTCGGCGGCATAGAGGGATCGCTCCTCTCCTTCGCCTTCCTGGTCCTTAAGGTGGTCGCGCACGAGCGACTGGACGACAGGCACCAGGGCGCGGGGGACCATGATGAGGTCGCGGTCGAGCATGCGGACCATCTCAAGCAGCGTGTCGTAGCGCGGCACGATCTTGCCGGACTCGATGGCGGAGATGTGCCTTTGGCCGATCCCAAGGCGGCTTGCCAGGTCCCTCTGGCTCCAGCCGCGCTTGTGACGCGCCTCGATCAGGGCGCGTCGCAGTTCGGTGGGCAGCGCCTTTGGTCGCAGTTGTATGACACCCTTTGTTACATCAATATCCATCAATGAAACAATATATTACATCGATGGAAATGTCAAACGATACCCTAATATTCATCACAATATTAATTATGATGCAATATAAGTTATCAACAGGGTATTTACGCCCGAGCGTTGCCGGCAGCGCGATGAGGGGCTCCAGACGCGATATCAGCCAACCGACCGCGTCTTGCACTTCCTGGAGACATTTTGATTATGGACAGTCGGTTAACTCGGCTGTATCTCTGCATACATCAGCCTTCCGCTCAAATGCGGGCTGTTCATGGTTGGAGAGACAGACGGGACTGGCCGACTGCGCATAATTCTAGAGTGAACATAATTTCTAGTATCGAAATATTTCGATACCCGGAAGAACTGGAACCACACAGGCAGCCCACAGGCGGGGGCAAAGGTCGCGGCGATTCTCTCGGTCGTGGAAAGCTGTCGTCGGTTGAAAATCTCGGTTAGCGACTATCTGGCAGCGATCCTCCCGGACTCGCCGATGTCGCGATCCACCGACTCCCGAGCCTTATTCCCAACGTTTGGGCTCCTTCCCGCTGAGGAATTCGTTTGTTGTACTTTGCCGTTGAGGCTACACCTGTTCTGTTGTCGTTTGATAGAGTCGCGCACAATCCCTGCTCTCGCACTCAATCCAGTTCCGCGCTTGGAGGAATCGCAAAAAAGGATTCTGTCTGCGGCTGTCGTTATGTTTGGATGAAACCAGCCGCTCCAAAGCCCTTGAGCGAGGTGGGGACACTCTGTGGAAAAGCCGTGGCGAGACACAAGGAGATTCTTGACTCAACGCTTTCGAAGTGCACCAAGGTTGTGCGGTTGAAAGAATGCTTACTAATTAGCTTACGATCCACGTTGCAGAGCGCCGACATCGTGCCGCCCACGAGCGATGGACGCGAGATCCGCCCGTGCCGGATTACCCACTGCCGAACAGAAATCCCTACCGCACCAGCTCGGTCTCAGTCTGCCGGACCGGCTGAAATCACTTTCAAAATGTAGTGCAGACTTCGCGACAGCCTAAACTGATTTTGAAAGACTTAGGTGATGTCACGACCATTTCGTGACGAACTTCGGTTAGTCCTTCTAAGTCGTTGCCTGAGAAGCAACTGATTTCCGAAATCAGTCCCGAAGACTCACCTCCCGGATCTCAGCAGCAAGCATGCACCGATCAAGGAAAATATGCCGACCACAATGCCGATGGCCATACCCGCCAAAAACGGCGGGGAGTGAGCAGCTTCGCCTGCGTTCACAAAGTAGTGGTGCATCAGATGTCCGAAGGCTAGCGTCGTGAATAGCACCGCCAGTCCGCTCAAGATGCTCACAATTCGCATGGCTGTGAATTTTGTCACTCCGTCGGCAGTCGTGCAAGCGTTAACGAGGCAGTTGTGGCGACGGCGTTCCAGTGCCGCATCATTCGTTCCCGGAAGTTGTGGCACTTTGCAGTTGGTTGTGGCACAATGCCGTGCCTGGTGAATGGAGAGCACACAAAAAAGCCACAAGACAATCTGCTGGATTCTTTTTCACTCTCATCACCGTAGCGCGCCCTCGTTATTTGGTCGTCGCCAAAAGGTTCGCTGATGATCCAGAGTTCAGGACTGCGGCTAGGACGCTGCCCGGGCATCAAGAACGGAACCTTACGTGCTCGGAACATGCCTTCAAAGTCCGTGCGTGACCTTCTCCAGATCCTGGCGCTCCTGGCTGTTTTGTCGGCTACCGCTCGCGCCCAGATTTCGCCCGGCCCCCTTGCTCGCGCTCACCAAGACCTTGAAGGCGCCACTCGCTGCACGACCTGCCACAGGTTGGGCGGCGAGCCTGTTTTCAAATGCCTAGATTGCCACGCCGAAATTGCCTCCCGTCTATCTGCTCACAAAGGCCTGCACTTCTCGTTTGGCATCCGGGCGGGCTCCAGCCAGGAATGCGCGAAGTGCCACTCCGATCACAACGGCCTCGACTTTCCTCTCATCAAGTGGGACCCCAAGACCTTCGATCATAAGCAGACGGGCTTCGCCCTCGAAGGGAAGCATGCCGGCGTGGAGTGCAAGAAATGCCATATCCCGGAACACATTCCCGCCGCTGAGCGCGCGCTAATCAGAATCAAAGACCTCAACCGCACTTTCGTCGGCGTCGCCGAAACCTGCGCCACCTGCCACAAAGACGCGCACAATGGAGGCCTCGGTCCAAATTGCGCGCAGTGCCACAACTTCACTGACTGGAAAAACGTCTCCGGTACTTTCGATCACTCCAAGACCCGGTATCCGCTGACCGGCCAACACGCGCAGGTCAAGTGCGAGAAGTGTCACACCCCGGGCTCCGACAACCAGCCGCGCTACCTCGGCCTTCGCTTCTCGAAGTGCAATGACTGCCACAGCGATCCGCACAAAGGCGGCTTCGCACCGCAGACCTGTCAGTCGTGTCACACAACGGCCAGTTGGAAGCGTGTCATCAGCTCGGGGCTCAGCCTTAATTTCGATCACTCCAAAACCAATTTCCCGCTGCTCGGCAAGCACCAGACTGTGGCGTGCGACGCGTGCCACGCCAACGCCGATTTCAAAAAGCCGCTTGCGTTCGCCAAATGCACGGATTGCCACAAGGACGCCCACAACGGTCAGTTCCTCAAGCGCGCGGACGGCGGTGAGTGCTCTTCCTGCCATGACGTTGACGGGTGGAAGCCGTCCAAGTTCGATGGGAAAGCTCACGCCGCAACGCAGTACCCGCTGCAAGGGAAACACGCGAAACTCGCATGCGCAGAGTGCCACATCGCCAAAGGCAAAGACACAATCTACAGGATCAAGTTCGCTCGCTGCCTCGACTGCCACCGCGACGAGCACCAAACCCAGTTCGCCGCCGCGCCCTGGCTCAACCAGTGCGAGCAGTGTCACACGCTCGACGGATTCAAGCCCACCACCTTCTCACTGGCGAAGCACAAGCAGAGCCGCTTCCAGCTTAGCAACGCTCATCTGGCTGTTCTTTGCAGCGATTGCCACAAGCCTGCCGCGGCCTTCCCGAGCGCGGCGCTGCTGCCGGCTTCGGCTGCCGTCGAAACTGCACCGCCGTCGGAATCCCCGCACTACGGGACGACCGCCGTCTATCACTTCCAGGATTTTTCCTGCGCCACCTGTCACAAGGATCCTCACCGCGGCCAGTTCGCCGGGCGCATTACAGCCCTCCGCGCAGACGGCAAGCCCACGGGCTGCGAGACCTGTCACTCCACCAGGAACTGGAAAGACCTTACCCGCTTCGATCACGCCGAAACCAAGTTCGCGCTGCTCGGCGCCCATCGCGCTGTGGCCTGTATTGATTGCCACAAGCCGCCCAACCTCGGAACCAAGCTCATCGACGCCGATTTCGCCGAGGCTCCCCTCAAGTGCGAGGCGTGCCACGCCGACCCCCATGGCCGCCAATTCGCCAAGGCCGACATCACGTCCTGCGCCGATTGCCACAATAGCGCAAGGTGGAAGCCCTCGACTTTCGACCACGACAAGCGGGCCTCGTTCGCGCTCGCGGGCGCACACAAAAACGTACGCTGCGAAGATTGCCATAAGCTATTTCGCGACTTCGAAGGCAAGCCGGTGCTCTTCTACAAACCCGCTCCCAAAGACTGCAAGGACTGCCACGGCGCTGATCCAAAATTCCAGCAGAAGTCTTGATATGCTGGGGCCCTCCTGCCCGCTCACCAGCGCCCGCTTCCTCGGGCTGGACCCAAGGGCTCGGTCTCAAAGCCGTATCTGCCCTGCAGCTTCCTGAACCGTAAATTCTGCTCGATTCATGGAACAACTTACCGTGGCAATTCGCAACGCGCACCTCACCCTGCCAGTAAGTTTCAGATCTTTGAACGGATGAGTATTGTACTGATGAACATTCGCTCAAGTAACTTGGGCACTCACAAGTACACGTCTACTCTTGTTGGAGACACGATTGCTTTTCGCGCACTGAGCTGTCCCCTTCGTCGAGGGTTCTTCGGTCCTAAATTTTGCTCCAGGGCTGGGCCCATCGTGATCGCAAAATGGATGATCTGGGGGCTGCTGCTGTCGTCGCCCGTTCTCGGCGCGCCGTCCCCAGTAACGCAAAACACGCGAAGCCCTCACGGCAACCTCAATGTGCCGTGCCAGAACTGCCACACTGTCTATGGCTGGAAGCCGATCCGTGCCGTGCCCGAGTTCGATCACCAGCAGACTCGCTATCCGCTGCGCGGCATGCACGAAGGCGTCGCCTGCGCTGCCTGCCACACCAAGATGGTCTTCACTAACGTCGGCAACAAATGCGCTGACTGCCACGCCGACATTCACAAGCGCCAGATGGGCGCGGCTTGCGAATCCTGCCACACCGTCCGCGGCTGGAAGGTTTCGGTCGAGCAGATCAATCAGCACATGAACCGCTTCCCGCTGACCGGCGCGCACGCGGCGGTGACCTGCGAAGACTGCCACAAGAACGGCGCGCTCAGCCAGTTCACGACCATGTCTACGGCTTGCCTGAGTTGCCACCAGAAAGATTTTCAGGCCACCAAAAACCCCGACCACGTGGCCGGAAAATTTGCCACTACATGCGAATCGTGCCACTCGACCGATAACTGGCTGAACGCACGGTTCGATCACACGCTCACCGGATTCCTCCTCACTGGCGCTCACACCGTGCCGCCGCGCACGTGCGCCGATTGCCATGTCAACAATAACTACAACCTGACCGAGACCTCCTGCGTCTCCTGCCATTTGAAGGATTTTCAGAACACCAATAATCCGAACCACACGCAGCAGGGATTCTCCGAAACCTGCGAGTCGTGCCACACCACGACGGCCTGGTCGCCGGCGAAATTCGATCACTCCAAGTCCGGATTCCCGCTCGCCGGCGGCCACAGCGTTCCCCCGCGCCAGTGCGCCGATTGCCACGTCAACAATAACTACAACCTGACTCAGACTTCTTGCGTCACGTGCCATCTGAAGGATTTCCAGAACGCCAACAATCCGAACCATGTGCAGGGCGGCTTCCCACAGACTTGTGAAGCCTGCCACTCGACCAGCGCCTGGCAGCCGGCCCAGTTCGATCACAACAAAACCAAGTTCCCGCTCAAGGGCAGCCACACCGTGCCGCCGCGCGCCTGCGCCGATTGCCACATCAATAACAATTACAACCTTACCCAGACCACGTGCGTTTCCTGCCACCAGCAGGACTACAACAACGCCAAGCAACCGCTCGACCATGTTGCGGCCGGCTTGCCCCTGACCTGCGAAACCTGCCACGACACCGTCAACTGGATGAATGGCAAGTTCGATCACGCCCAAACCGGTTGGGCGCTGACTGGCTCACACGCCGTTCCGCCGCGTGCCTGCGCCGACTGCCACGTCAATGGGAACTACAAGCTCAACCAGACGACCTGCGTCACCTGCCATCAGCCGGACTACAACAACGCGGTGAGTCCCGTAAATCACGTCCAGGCCGGCTTGCCCCTGACCTGCGAAACCTGCCACGACACCGTGGCCTGGACTGACGGCAAATTCGATCACGCGCAAACCGGCTGGCCCTTGACCGGTTCGCACACGGTGCCGCCGCGACAGTGCGCGGACTGCCATGTCAACAACAATTACAGGCTAAACAACACCGCCTGCGTCACTTGCCACTTGACCGACTTCAACAACACCAATGACCCGAATCACGTGCAGGCTGGCTTTCCGCAGACCTGCGAGGTCTGCCATGACACGATCAAATGGACCGACGCCAACTTTGACCACAGCAAGACGGGCTTCCCGCTCACCGGCTCGCACACCGTCCCGCCGCGCGCTTGCTCCGACTGCCACGTAAACAACAACTACACCAACCTGCCCACGGACTGCTATGGCTGCCACAAGGCGGACTACCAGACTGCGAACAATCCGAACCACATCGCCGCCGGATTCCCGACTACCTGCGCGACCTGCCACGACACGATCAAGTGGATGGATGGCAAGTTCAATCACACCTGGTGGCCACTAAACCATGGCAACGCCAACGGCGTGTGCAGCGCCTGCCACACGAATCCGAACGACTACTCGGTCTTTGCCTGTACTAACTGCCACACCAAGGCCCAGACCGACCCCAGGCACCAGGGCGTTGGGGGCTATGTGTACAACAGTGTGAATTGCTACCAGTGCCACAAGGGCGGCGGCGGTGGCTAAAGGAATTTGAACGTGCTTCAAGCCGGCACCAAGACGGGTGCGGTCATCCGCGCACGCAAAGGTTGTGGAGAGGGCGAATGAAGCGGTGGATTTATCTGGGATCGCTCCTGGTCCTGTCGGCGATGCTTCCGGCTCGAGCCGCCGATTCTCGTTCAGGCGAAGTGCGCAAGGTTGAGGTTTTTCCTGCCCACGGCGAGGTTCGCGTCGAAGTCACTCTGAGCGCGCCGGTTGTCCCGTCGGTTGAGGTTGCGCAACATCCCGACCGCCTCGTCCTCAAGCTTCCCGGAACCGTCTCCGACGCCCGGCAAAAGCGCATTCTGGTTCGACAACTCGGCGTGCGTTCTGTCCGCTTCGGGCTGAACCATCCGAATCCTCCAGAGACCCGCCTGGTCGTGGAACTGGACCAGGAGCATCCCTACAAAATTCTGACAAATGGTACAAAAATCATTCTGGTGGTGGAAACTCCGCGGAGTGTTTCGGCCGGGCGGCGCACCGGACCCGCGGCCGCCGCTTCTCGTCCGCTCATCGGTTACCTCGGACGCAGGCAGGACTCTGGCAGCGGCGGCCAATCGAATCAGGAGGGAGTCTTGCTCACTCCGCCTGCGCCGGTTGCCGAAAATTCCAGTCCGCAGGTTGCAAAGACATCGGAGTCCAAGGTGTCGACGCCTGTCGCTCCGAGCGCGACCGAACCTTCCAATCCCGCCGCCTCTCAAACTCCAAAGGCGTCCGAAGCTCCGGTTGAAAATGTTGCGGAGGAATCCAGTCCAGGGAGTGATGGCTCCGGACAGAGTCGGGTTCTTCTGCCTTCCCGCGCCGGCGAAAATCCTGATCTCCGCACCGCTTTTCGAGTCAAGTACGTCGTCCAGGATGCCGCCTATCTCGATGGCGGCCGCGCGGCAGGCTTGGCGGAAGGCATGAAACTCGTCGTGCGCGACCTGCCGAACTCGGGTGCCGTCGCTGCCGAAGGCGCGGATTCGGCCGCCGCCGGCGATGTCGCCGAACTCGAAGTTTTGTCCGTTGCCGAGACCTCGTCCGTCACCGAGATCCGTATTCCAAGGCGTCCCGTGAAAGTCGGCGATCTCGCCTATCTTTCCTCCGCCGACCAGCAGGCCCTGGTGGAAAAGAACGCGCTTAGCGCGACTCGCAAGTATCCCGCCGTAGTCAGTTTCACCGAGAGCGATACTCTCGACGATGAAGCGCGCGCCGAAGTGCCCAAGCCGCCCCTGCCTTCGGTGAACCGCGCCCGGGGGCGTATTGGCTTTGACTACATTGGCGTGGTGAACCATGACGGTTCCGGTATGCAGAGCTCAAATCTCGGCGTGGTCCTGCGCGCCGACATCACCCGCATCAACGGCACTCACTGGAATGTGAGTGGCTATTGGCGCGGACGCTTCAACTCCACTTCCGCCGGTCCGCAGACTCTGCAGGATCTCATCAACCGCACCTATCACCTGTACACCACGTACGACAACCCAGATTCCTCATGGGTGGCGGGCTTCGGACGCATGTATCTGCCCTGGGCCCCCAGCCTCGACACCATCGACGGCGGCTACTTCGGACGCAAACTCAGACGGGGCGTCACGGCTGGATTATTCCTGGGGTCGACGCCCGATCCCACGTCGTACAGCTATGCCCCCAACCGTGAAATCGGAGGAGCCTTCGTCAACTTCGAAGGCGGTAGCTACGACAATTTCCGTTACACTTCCACCAGCGGCGGCGGGTTGCAGATGCTGAAATGGAACCCGAACCGGCCCTTGCTCTTCTTCGAAAACGGCATCTTCTACAAGCGCGTCTTCTCCATCTATCAGTCTGCACAGATTGATTCTCAGCCGGGATATGACTACCAAAATCCGAACGGGACTACCGCCCACCAGGGGGGCACGGGCTTCGGTCTTGGCCGCAGCTTCACCACCATTCGCATCCAGCCCCACCCGCGCATCGAATTCAGCTTCAACCACACCTATTTCCGGGATCTGCCGACCTTCGATCCGAATCTGATTCAGACCGGATTGCTCGACAAATACCTGATGCAAGGATTCAGCGCGGGCACCCGCGTCGAGATCTACAAGCAGATCTGGCTCAGCGCCGACCTCGGACTCAGTAACCGGACCGGCGACAAAAACAACTCACTCAACCAGATGTTCGGCATCACCTTTGGCCGTCTGCCCTGGATCCACATGCGCGCCGATGCGCGCTACTCGCGCTTCAACAGCAGTTTCGGCAGCGGTTCCTACGAAGCGCTCTCGCTGTCCAAGAATCTCGGCGAGGCCCTGCAGTTGCAGATTCTCGCTGGTCAACAAAACTTCGCCTCCAGCCTCACCAATGCCAATATATCCCGCTTCGTGAATGGGATGATTGAGACTGCCCTCGGCGAACATTACTTCCTACAAGCGGGCGGTACCATCAACCGCGGAAACCAGATGAACTACGACCAGTGGCTGTTCACCTTTGGCTACCGCTTTGATAACCGCCACGGGCACAGGGGACAATGATGCGCACGCCGATCTCAATCCGCCTCCTCCCCAGCCTCGTGGCCTGGCTGCTGTTTGCCGCTACGATCGCCAGCGCCCAGACTGACTCCCTCGAGAAAGTCCTCGACCGCACCTCGCAGCGCGTGTCGGAATTCCTGCACGAGTTTTCGAACGTCAAGTGCAGCGAGCAAGTCACCCAGGAAAAGTTCAAACCCAACGGCAAGAGGGAACTCGAACAGCAGTCCAGCTACGACTATCTCGTCATGCTGACTAACGCCGGTGGCGATATGAGCGTCAACGAATCACGCCTGCCGGTGAAGGAAGCCAAAGTCAACCGCAGGCAAGACATCTCGATGCTACTCAGCGACGGCTTTGCCACGCTCTTTCTCGTATTTCATCCTTACTACATCAACGGTTTCGAGTTCACCGACGCCGGTGGCGAGATGCTCGACGGCCACACTGCCCGCAAAATCCATTTCCAGCACATTCCGAACATGCGCTCCGTGGCGGCACTTGCCTTGCGCGGTCGCGAGTATCCCCTCGAGTTATCGGGCACCGTGTGGGTCGATCCGCAAAACGGAAACATTCTTCGCATCGAGGCCGGGATCGGTTCCACGCTGGAAGACATTGGCATGAAGACCCTGCAGTCCTCCGTGCGTTTTGCCCCCGCCGCCTTCAGCAAGGATCAAGATAAGGATAACGATAAGGATAAGGACAAGGACAAGGATAAGGATCAGCCCGTCTACTGGTTCCCCACCGAAGCCGTGGTCGAGGTGGAAACCCCCAAGCAGCACTGGCGCAACACCCACCGCTTCCTAACCTATAAACAGTTCTCCGTGGACACCGAGGAGCACGTCGCCCAAAAATGAGCACAGCTACCGCCCCAACCCAAATCCCGACCACCCTAGCGGCCGCCAGCGATCCCGAGGCGAGTCACAAGCTTCGCCTGCTCATTGGCTACATCATCGCTGTCGCTCTGATCGTTGGCATCGCGGCCTACGGCATTGATTACTACACCGCCGGAGCCCACGACCGTCCTTTTATGGCGAAGCACGCGTTGCTCAAGCCGAGCGGACGCATCGGCATCAAGCTTGGGATGCTCGGCGTTGCTATGTTCCTGGTGATCTTTCTCTACCCGTTGCGCAAGCGCTGGACCTGGCTTGGCCGGCAAGGCAACTCGCGCCACTGGCTTGATTTTCACGTTCTGCTCGGGCTCTCCGCGCCGTTTGTGATCGCGCTGCACTCTTCTTTCAAATTCCATGGTTTCGCCGGTATCGCGTTCTGGATCATGCTGGGGGTTTCCATCAGCGGCATTGTCGGGCGCTACCTCTATAGCCAGATACCTCACCGCGTCAACGCCGCTGAATTCTCGCGCAAGGAACTCCAGGACCTGCAGGACAAGATGATGCAGCAACTCGCGGAGCAGAAACTACTGAGAGAATCGGACGTGCGCTCTGCCCTGCGTCTCCCCAGTCAGCAGAGAGTCGATCAGTTGCCGGGTCCCGCCGCTCTGATTTACATGTTGCTGCTCGACCTGCTGCGGCCGTTCCGGATTGCCCGTCTGCGGAATGGAGCACTGCTGGGCAGCGAACACCTCACCTCGCTCGGCGGACTGCTCCCCACGAGCCACCGAGAACTGGAGCGGGCGATCGTCGTGGCCCGGGAAGAGGCAGCCCTTTCGAAGCGGATCCTTTTCCTGTCCCGTACACAGCAGGGCTTCCACCTCTGGCACGTGGTCCACAAACCCTTCAGCTACACCTTTGCGGTGTTGGTGCTCATTCACATTGGCGTGGTTCTGATGATGGGATTTTTCTAGGATTGTCTTTATGGCCTGGCTCGACTGGCTCATCACCCTCGTGATTGCCGCTGCGCTGTCGCTGTTCTTCCTGCGCGGTTACATGAAGGGCCTCAAGAAAAGAGATGAACACGCCCACCGGGCGGCCGAAAAAGGCAAGCTTTTTTCGCACGGCCCCAGCTCGCAGCATCCGCACATTGATGCCAACCAGTGCATCGGCTGCGCCACCTGCACCACCGTTTGTCCTGAGGGCGACGTGCTTGCCATGTTGGCGGGCAAAGCGGTCCTCGTCAATGGCCACAAATGCATCGGCCACAGCCTCTGCGCCGAGGCGTGTCCGGTGGGCGCCATCACCATGGTGATGGCCACACCCAGCATGGGCGCGGACATGCCCTACATGACCCCTGAGTACGAAACCAGCATGGAGAATCTGTTCATCATCGGAGAGCTCGGCGGCTTGGCCCTGATCAAGAACGCGGTCAATCAGGGACGCGATTGCGTGGACTACATCATGCGCCGTCGCGCGGCTGCGCCTGTGCCTGCGCGGCCCGGGGTTTACGACGTGTTGATTGTCGGCGCCGGGCCGGCAGGCATCAGCGCATCCCTCCGCGCCATCGAGAGCAAACTCAATTACCTTACTCTCGAACAAGATGAGATCGGCGGCACTGTCGCCAAGTATCCGCGCCAGAAGCTGGTGATGACCAGCCCGGTCGAATTTCCCATGTACGGCAAATTCAAAAAGACCGAACTCTCCAAGGAAAACTTGCTCGCGTTCTGGAACATGGTGCTCCATCGCGCCGACTTTAACTGTGTCACCGGAGCCAAGGTCGAGCAGATCGCCAAGGACGAAGACGGCATCTTCATGGTCAAAACGGCCACCAATGACTATCGTGCCCGCGCCGTCATTCTCGCTCTGGGCAAAACTGGAACCCCGCGCAAGCTCGGCGTTCCCGGAGAAGAACTGGCCAAAGTGATGTACCGGCTGATCGAGGCCGACCACTACGTCGACCAGAAGATCCTCATCGTCGGCGGCGGAGACAGCGCGGTCGAAGCTGCCATGGGACTCGCAAACCAGCACGGCAACAAGGTCACGGTCTGCTACCGTGGCGCGCAGTTCAGCCGCATCAAGGAACGCAATTCGAAGCGCATCGACGACTGCATGCGGTCCGGTAAAGTCGAAGTCCTCTTCAATAGCAACCCGGTCGAGTTCAAGGCGGACTCCGCGATTCTCGATGTTCTGGGCGAGAAGCGAGAACTACCCAACAACTTCGTTTGGATATTCCTCGGTGGAGTGCCTCCCTACGACTTCCTCAAGAAAATCGGCGTTCGCTTCGGCGTGCGTGACCTGACGCTCGAAGCCAGCAGCGAAGCCAAGCGCGCGGTCCAGGAAAAACACGCACTGGCCAAGGCCGGAGGCGCTTCCGCCTGAAGAGCATCCCATCGAAACGCACACGGTTGAGACACCAGACCCTGATCGTTCGTTGCTGGAACTACCGACGGCAGAAGACGGCGGTGT
>Ga0210402_10000915_pt1 | contig 31643 bp, 29 predicted proteins | sample IncBWC7MmetaG_FD_161055 | JGI IMG/M metagenome (GOLD analysis project Ga0210402, IMG submission 161055) | Forest soil microbial communities from Barre Woods Harvard Forest LTER site, Petersham, Massachusetts, United States - Inc-BW-C-7-M | ecosystem: Environmental > Terrestrial > Soil >...
GGGACAGCGGGCTCTGCATGAACTGGAGTCGCGGCTGCCGCCACGGGTATAGAGACTTCCTGCGTTGGAGCCGGGGTACGCGCCTGTGCCGTTCCCGTGGCGCGTAGTTCCCTCAATTCCCGCTCGAGTGCGTGAATGCGGCCCGTGATGTCGGCCCAGCGTAGCTGATCTTCCAGCCGGTCACTCTTGCGCCGGGAGTTCACCCGCCAAAGCAGAATCCAGGGACCGAACAACACGAACAGCGCGAATCCGATGTAGAAGAGAACTTCCATCAGAGCTGAAATTTACGGGGACAACCAAATCTATTCCGGGACCGCGCGATTCTACTAGAGACGGCGTTGAAGCGCTATGATTTCAAGGCGATAAGCCGGGGTTACTCTGAGGTTTAGCAACCAGAAGAACACGTTCCACTGACCAAACCTGTGTGCTAATATTTTGCAATCATCCAGTGAGCCGTCCCGGTCGTTGAACGTCCCCCGAAGTCTCCTGGTCGTTACCGAAGTTTTCTGAAGTGGAGCCGGTGAGTATGCCGACAAACAGCACCGTGTCGTCTGCAACAAAGGTCATTCTGGGCTGCAGCAAGTGCGGCGCGACGTTGCCCGATGAGGCGCAGTTCTGTTTAAAGTGCGGCAAACCGGTGAGTCTGCCCCTGAAAGAATCCGTAAAGATCGAGGAACCCGTTGTGCAGTTGGCTCCTCCTCGCGTCAGGAAACGGCGCATCGTGCTCTGGGTTCTTCTGGGCCTGTTGCTGGGTGGGTTCCTCTGGGCGGCCACTAGCGACAATCCCTTTGCGCAGGGAGTCCAGGAACTGGTTGGTTGGAAGCACGATCAGACGATTCTCGAAACTCCGTTTTCGGTCACCGGCCATAATTTCCGGTACTACAAGTTCGATCTGCCGGAAGGCTCGACCAACGTCTCCATCATGGGGCAGTTCGCCGTCTCGCCTACAGAGAAGAAAGCTGGAAGCGGCAAACCCAACACAGTGGAAACAGAAGACAGCGACGTTGAGGTCTACGTGCTCAGTGAGCCGGCGTTTGCCGTCTGGCAGAACGGTTATGCGACCAGTTCCGTGTACGAAAGCGGCAGAGTCTCGCAAGGAACCATGCAGGCGGATCTTCCAGCGGGCGCTGGAGTGTATTACCTGATCTTCAGCAACAAATTCTCGCCCAAAGCAGCGAAGAGCGTCAACGCAACCGTCCTCTTGCGGTACAAGAGCTGGCTCCCGGATTCAGTCCGCCGGATGAAGGAACGCTTCTGGAATTGGGTCGGCTTGTGAGTTCCTTGTCCTTTAGCTCCATACTTGCGAGCGGTCGAAGCATCCTTTCCTGATAATCGAACGTCCTGCCCTTTAGACCTTTGGTTCTAAACACTTGTTTGCCAATGGGTTGCGCCTTCAGAGGAAGGCTTACCCAGCTCATGCATTTGGTTGTCGGTCCTGCCTTTGGGGTTACTAGAGGACAATACTCCCAGTAACTTGCGAGTTAATCCCAAGCACGTTTCAATGGGTACGAAAGCAAATTTACCGTCCAATCTCTTGGGAGGGACAACGTGCGCAAAATAGCTTTTGTGGGACTTCTCGTAGGACTCTTTACGCTTTCTGCCGTGGCAGCTGAGTCAGACCATCCGAAGGCGGAATTCTTCGGTGGATATCAGTACACGCGTCTGGAAGGTGGAGTCAACGCAAATGGCTTCAACCTCGGAGCCACTGCGAATCTCAACAACTACTTCGGGATCACCGCCGATCTCGGCTCCAGCTTTACGACCCAGGCTGGTGTCAGCTTCAAGAACTATACCTATACCTTCGGGCCGCAGTTGTCGCTGCGCGCTCACAAGGCCTACACGCCTTTCGTGCATGCTCTGATCGGTGGAGATCATGCCACGGCCTCGTTTGCGGGGGCTAGCGGAACCGGCAACGGTATGGCTGTGTTCGCTGGCGGTGGAGTCGACTTCAACTTCAATCGCTACATGGCGTTCCGCGCCTCAGGCGACTGGATGATGCTCCACAGCAATGGCAGCACCAGCAGCAAGAACTTCCGCATGCCGATCGGCGTCGTGTTCAAGTTCTAAGCAATAACTCTGCAAAGTAAAAGGGCGGCGCAGAGCCGCCCTTTTTCTTATTCCTGAAAGTCTCTACCGCATCGACTCTTCAATCTCCGAAATCCAGTCAGGCCGCTTCAGGACTTCCCGCGGCTTGGGACCATCGGCGGCTCCGACGATGCCGTCCTGCTCCATCAGATCGATCAGGTGGGCGGCGCGTCCATAACCGATGCGCAGACGACGCTGCAGCAGGGAAGTGGAGGCCTTCCCAAACTCGACGACGAGTCTCACTGCATCGTTATACATAGGGTCATTTTCGACCTCGCCAGCCTCACCGGGTTCGCCACCATTCGCGGCAGCCGCAGCGTCGCGCTCCTCTTTCGGAGGCTCCAGGAAGTTGTGTATGTATTCCGCCTGTGCCTGCGCTTTCCAGAACTCGACGACAGCCGCAATCTCTTTCTCGGTGACAAACGGAGCATGCAACCGGTGAACGCGAGCCGATCCCGAGGGCAGATACAGCATGTCGCCCTTGCCCAGCAGCGCTTCGGCGCCGTTCGCGTCCAGAATCGTACGCGAGTCAACTTTGGTTGCCACTCGGAATGAAACGCGGGCTGGGAAGTTCGCCTTGATCAATCCCGTGATGACATCGACCGACGGCCGTTGCGTCGCCAGTACCAGGTGAATACCGACCGCTCGAGCCATCTGGGCCAGGCGCGTGATGGATTCCTCCACGTTCGAGGAATCGAGCATCATCAGATCGGCCAACTCGTCGATGATGATCACGATGGAGGGAATCGGTTTCTCGTCCGATTCTTCGTCAAACAGGCTCGGCGTACCCTGATCGAACAGCTTGTTGTACTGATCGATATTCCGAACGCCTTTGGCGGCCAGCAACTTCAACCGCCGCTCCATCTCGCGCACCGCATTGCGCAGCGCGTTCGCGGCAAGCTTCGGTTCGGTGATGATCGGCGTGTAGAGGTGAGGAACGCCCTCGTAATTGCCCAGTTCCAACCGCTTCGGATCGACCAGGATCAGGCGGACCTGATCTGGAGTCGCTTTGTACAGGATCGACATGATCATCGCGTTGATCGCGACGCTTTTCCCGGCTCCCGTCGATCCTGCGATCAGCAGGTGCGGCATGCCAGCAAGATCGGCGGTGACGATGCGGCCGTTGATGTCCTTGCCCATCGCCATCGTGAGTTTCGACTTCGAACCCATGAACTCCTGCGACTCAATGTTCTCGCGCAGAAAAATGATTTCACGCTGCCGGTTCGGCACCTGAATGCCGACCGTGCTCTTTCCGGCCATGCGCTCGACGAGAATGCTCTCCGCCTTGAGTGCCAGGCAGAGGTCGTCGACCAGATTGGTGATGCGGCTGTACTTGATGCCGGCTTCGGGCTTGAACTCGAACGTGGTCACGACCGGACCAGGGTTGATCTGCGTGACCTGTCCGTGAACTTCGAACTCGGCGTACTTCTCGGTCAGCACCTGCGCCAGCAATTTGAGCTCTTCGGGATCGACGGCCTGGTGTTCGTCGGGACGCTGCAACAGGCTGCTTGACGGCAGTTTGTAGCCGCCGGCGGCGATGCGAGGCATCGTCGTCTTGGCCTTCTGGCCGCTGTCGGCGCGCTCCGTGACTTCGGGGTCCGCAACCCCGTCGCCTGGAGAATTCGACGCTAAAGATTCCGGCAAAATTCCGCCGGTCTGAGCCTTGGCCGTTGCTTTCACTGGCTCCTCTTCGGCCAGCATGCGCTCGATCCCGGTACGGCGCGGCTCGGGTACGGCTTGCGGCGCGGATGACGTGGGACGCGACTGGATCAATTGCGTCTTCACGATCGGCTTCGATATGCGGCGCTGTTCCAACTCCTTCGCCTGCCGCTTGTGGGCGCGCTCCTGTCGCCAATCTTTGTAACGATTCCAGAGTGCCATGACGAACGCAAACCGCGTCGGCGCCCAAAGCTGAATTGCCGAGAAGGAGAACGCGGTGGACAGATACAAAGCGACAGCTAAAACCGTGGCGCAAACGATGTACGCGCCCACCAGATTCAGATAGTGAATCAGGAAATCACCGATCACGCGGCCGAGCAGCCCTTCAACCGGAATCACGCGCATCCAGCGCATCTGTCCAGGCAGCAGCGCGAGCATCGCTGGAACGAACATCAGCAGCCAGATTGCGCCCAGGCTCTTGGCCAGCGGAGACTGCACTTTCATCGAACGGAACCAGCGCGCTCCAAGCATCGCCGGGAAGATGATCAGCAGGAATGCTCCAACGCCTAGCAATTGCAGCACGGCGTCGGCAGTGTAAGCGCCGACGATACCGATCCAGTTGCGGGCGCCATGCGATCCGGTCAGGACCGAGGCGCTATTCCAGGAGGGGTCCAGCGGCGAGTACGAGACGAGCGCGAGGAGAAGGAGGAGCGCGGAAACGCACATCAGGAACCCGATCAGCTCGTTGAGCCGCCGGTTCCCAGTGGGGACAAAAATAGTTGTCAGATAATCCATTTAGGCTGATTCATCGCCGAAGACACGCCCTCGGCGCCGTAATCGGCCAGAGCGAAACTATTATGCCAAGAAGCGCAGGTTCCTACAATCGGGGAATTTGGATGGTGTTTATGTGGTTATCTCGTTCAGCAATTAGCATTTGGACGCTCCAGGAGGAAAAGGTTTTCTCGTAGAGACGTTGCAAGCAACGTCTCTACGACAGCTTGGTGGCAAATGCCAGCACCAGCGCTCCAACGATAATGCGGTACACGGCGAACGGTGCGAAACCGCGCTTCCTCACATATCCCATGAACCAGGCGACCGAGGCATAGGCGACGATGAACGAGACTATAAATCCGATTGCGAGCACGATCCAGCCGTGAGGATCGATCTGCGCGACGCCGATTGGATTTTCGCCTTTCCCGCGAAGCGATTTGTAAAGCGTGTAGAGCGTCGCCGCGGCCATTGTTGGAATCGAGACGAAAAAGGAGAACTCGAGCGCGGCGGCACGCGACATGCCGGCGATTTGTCCGGCGGCGATGGTCGACATCGAGCGTGAAGTTCCGGGGAACACCGCCGAAAGAATCTGGCACAGTCCGATCCAGATTGACTGACCGAGGCTCATGTCTTCCATCTTCCAAGTGCGAATCTTGCTGTTGCCGTTCGGGCCGGCAGCTTCGGCCTTGGCGTGCATGGCATCGACGATCCACATCACAACGCCGCCGATCAGCAGCGACCATCCGATAATGACGATGTTTTCCAGATGCTTGCCAATCACCTTGGTCAGCAGGAATGAAGGAATCGCCGTAACGGCGAAAGCGATCATCGTCAGGCTGAGAGGATGGGTGAGAATGTTGCGATTTCCACTTTCGCCGTAGGGAAATGTCGACAGGAACTTCTTGATGCGGCTCCAGAAGTACACAGGCAGGCACAGGATCGCGCCCAACTGGATGACGATGGAGTACATCTTCCAGTAACCATCGGACAGATTGATATGCAAAAGTGCTTCGGAGAGACGCAAGTGCGCGGTGGAACTGACGGGTAGGAACTCTGTTAGACCTTCCACTACGCCCAGAATCAGTGAGAGCAGGTAATCGTGCAATCGTCCTCCCGGAAAATCGGAAAGTTAGTATCTCAGAAATATTTGACGAAAAGATGAATGAGCGTTAATCGGGGCGCTGCAGGCGCCTGCCGACGAATGCGCGGACGGTAGCATAGAGCCCTGCATTCAGCAGCGCAATCAGGGTCCATAGAAAGTAATAATTGTTTGTGCCGACTTCTGGATCGAACGCAACGGAAAGTAGCGATGGAGGGCACAATACTACGAATACAGCCATCAACCCGGAGTCTCGCTGAATGAGAGATTGCGAATCGGTGAGCAGTTGGTAGGAAACAAAGGTCGCGGTTATCGCGAATCCGAACATGGCCGCAGTGAAGTGACGACGCCCGATCGCGTTCATATGATTAATCGCCGGCGTTACCGTACGTTGGGACGCCCTGCTGAATGTAGTAGGCGAGTGTCTGCGCCCGCAAAGCCCACTCACTTTGAGCATACTGGCCGACGATTCGCTGCGCGAGATCGAGGGCGCGGCTCTTCGCGGCTTCTGACTTTTTCTGATTAGCCTCTGTTTTGTAAATTTCGATCAACGCCGATTGGCGCCAGGCCGCGTCGTAAAGCGCCTCAGGAGCAGCGGAGGATTGTTCGTGCTCTTTGGCGTACTTCTCGTACATATCAGCTTCTTTTTCCGGACACTTCGCCGCAGCTTGCCAATCGCCGCAGAGTTTATTTTCGAGCAGGTGGAAGGAGGCGAGGTCGGCCCATTTTGTGCCGGAAAATTTCTTGATCACCAGCTTCATCCACTGTTCATTGATCTGGCCACGCATGTAGGCATCGCGCTCGCGGGCCGAGGGACGCGTCATCACATCGTTACGATCCATCTGCCAGCGGATATCGGCGGCGCGATACAGGCCTTCGGCGGCGAGAGGTGACGTGGGAAACAGATCGTAGACGCGATAGTAGAGACGCATTGCGTCCTGGGCGGCGTCGCGACGGCCGCGGCGGCGGCTGGCTTCGTCTTCGGAATTGGCGGCCTCGCCGAAGATGATCTTGTCTCCGTTGGGAGTGTTCTGGCCGACGAACGCTTTGGTCAGAACCCATCCAGTAATGGTCTTGCCCTGGGATTCCTCGTCGTCATCGTTCTCGTCTTTGCTGGGTTCACGGAGGACGGCCTCGACGTGCGTCCAGTCACGGTTGCTGTCGATGATGATAAGTTCGTAGCCGCGTCCAGCGGTGCCAAGTTTGGCGGTTTCAGAGCTGGGTGAAACGCGAATGGTTTCTTCGTGAACCAGAGTGCCGCGCTGGGCTTGGGCGAAGGCTGCGCCAGTGGAAAAAAGTGCGACTAGGACGAGAATTGCGAATTCCCGAGTTGGGAATCGGGCTGTGGGTAGGAGTATCCCCCCTCCCCCCTGATCTATTGGAATCATAGAGTTACGGGAAAAGGTCGAAAAAATCTTAGAGCCGCAATGGGTTGCGGGCAAAATCTTCAAAACAAGAGAGTTGGCGCTGCTCTCCCGCATCTGGCAACCTCGGTAAGCATCAAGGATGGCGGGTTTGAAGATTGAAGTCAAGGATTGATGTCACAACCCGCCAAATTAATCCACAGAGGACGCTGAGGAGGGAGAGCTTCCTCATTTCTTTTTATTCTGGGTTTGGAGCTGATCGACTAGCACGTCGATCTCCGCCGAGGAGAGCTTTTCGCCGAACTTGGGCATGTGATGCTTGCCGTTCGTGATGATGGAGCGAAGGTCGTCGGCCGACATGGTGGTGGCCTTTCCTGAAAGCAGCGAAGGGCCCGCCATGAATCGTCCCTCGGCGGTTTTGCCATGGCACTTTGCGCAGTTCTTCTCGTAGACAGGGTTGCTTGTCAGAGACCCTTCAGGTTGTGCGTCTTGCGCGTAGGCAAGCGCGAGGCAGAAGAGCATTGCGGCGGCGAGTTTGAGCATGTTCCATCTCCTCCGAAACCCCGTACATCTTAAGAGAATCATTCGACCACGGCTTGGGTTGTATGCACGAACAGAATTGCCGGAGCCGGTTGAAGCCCTCGTTATCTCAGGAGCGAAGTTCTTTCAGCATTTCTGGTTCGATGTTGCCCCCTGAAATGATTGCGACGTTGAGCTTCGTCTGCGGGAGTTCTTTAGCGTGGAAGATGAATCCGGCGGTCGCAACGGCGCCGCTGGGTTCGGCCACCGTTTGGGGATTCGCGGCCAAATATTTCATGGCCTGACGGATTTCGTCCTCGGTGACAGTGATGATGTCATCGACATAGACGCGGATGTGCTCGAAGTTGATGGAGCCGATGCTCTGGGTGCGAAGTCCGTCAGCGATGGTGCGGGAAACCTGTTCGGCGGGGAACTGGACGATTTTGCCTTGACGCAGGCTGGCCTGGGCGTCGGCCGCCAGTTCGGGTTCGACGCCGATGACTTTGACTTTGGGATTCGTCAGCTTGATGGCCGCGGCGACACCCGAGATTAGGCCTCCGCCGCCGACGGGGGAGAGGATGGTTTCGACCTCGGGCAAATCTTCGAGGATTTCCAGGCCGATGGTGCCTTGTCCGGCGATGATTTTTTCGTCGTTGTATGGGGGGACGATGACGTATCCGTGCTCGGAGGCCAGTTGCTCGGCTTTGTTCTTGCGCTCGTCGGAACCGGGGCCGACCAGCACGATTTCGGCGCCTAATTTGGCGGTGGCTTCACGCTTGATCAGCGGGGCATTCTTGGGCATAACGATAATTGATTTCACGTTGAGCGCGCGGGCGGCGTAGGCGACGCCTTGGGCATGGTTGCCGCTGGAGTAGGAGATTACGCCTCTTTGGCGCTCGGCTTCTGAGAGGGAGGCGATTTTGTTGTAGGCGCCGCGGAGTTTGAACGCGCCGATGGGTTGCTGGTTTTCGGGCTTGAGCAGGAGGCGGCGTGGGTCCTCGGCGCAGAGGGGGAATTGGATAAGGTGCGTGTGAACGGTTACGCCTTTGAGGCGCGATTGGGCGGCGTGCAGTTCGGAGAGTGCGATTAGCGTCATGAGTATTTCACCACGTGCCCTTGACGGAGATCAGGAGCGAGATTGCGCCTTGTCAACGAACCATTGAAAGCCAGTTGTGTCGGTCTCGCAGAAAGGCTCTAACAGAAAAGACACATCGAGCCAGCCTTCGTCCGACAGAGCGCACTCGAACCGAAGTGGGGCGAGCTGAATAATGCCCTGATCTCGCTTTCCAAGGCGGAGGAGAAGGTGACAACCGCAGACAGGGTCAATTCCGGGTTCGCCGTGTAAAGCGATCTCTCGTAGTTCGCCGGTGGAGAGCTGGCCAGCGATCTGCTTGAGGCGCAGGGCCTCTGGGCGCGTAAAAGAATACAGCCGAATCAACGGACAGTGCGGAGAACCTTCTGATAAGAACTCGAGCTTCATTTGAAATGTTCAACTGTGCCTACGGCACAGGGTATCGTTAAGGGCGGGTTTCCCGCCACTGGAAGTGGCGGGCTATTATCGGCGGTCCCTCCGGGACCGGCGGCGGAGGGATCTGATGGCGCGGCGATCAAGGACTGGCTCTTATGGCAACAGCAGCGATTCTTGGGCTGAACTCGCCACTGTTTTGATCGAGACATATTCGGTTAACGATGCGATGAATCAGTGGTTGTTGGCGCATCTTAATCCGCGGGCTTGGAGGGCGGAATTGCCTGGAAGCGGACTCGGCGGGCGGACGATTGCTGCGATCTTTGCGCATCTGCATAACTGCCGGTTGGTTTGGCTCAAGGGTTCGGCGGCGCATTTGAGGTGTCCGGCGGCGTTGGATCCGGCGCGATGCACCATTGCTCAGGCCGCTGCGGCGCACAGGAAGAGCGCGGTGCAGTGTGTACGGATGCTTACGGATGCCCTGGCGGGCGGAGAGAAGCGGCGCGTGACGAAATTCTGGCGTGGCAGTTGGACGCGGACGTGGCCTGCGGGAGGGACGATGTTTGCTTATATGTTTTCGCATGAGGCGCATCATCGAGGGCAAATTTTGATGCTGGCGCATCAGTTGGGGTATCGGCTGCCGCAGTATCCGGGGGTTTGGCAGTGGGATCGGTTGTGGAAGGAAGCGGGGTTTGCGAGGCGGCCGCGGTAGTGGTTGACTCAGAATTTCCTGCGGCTGTTCAGATCGTAGGGATCGTTCGACTGCGCATTGGATGACAGAATTCAACAGTAGTGTGGTCCGGGCGCTCGGCTTCGCCTTCGCTGGACGGGCGAGGTCCTTACATCAGCATCCTGGCCTGATCAGATTTCCAGGATTACTGGCATGATTAGGGGGCGTTTTTGGCTTTGTTTGTTGATGTAGCGCTTTAGGTCGGCGCGGATTTTTTCTTTGATTACGCCGTAGTCGGCTTTTTCTTCTTCGCTGGAAAACGCCAGCGTGTCTTCGACGATGCGCCTGGCTCCGTCCATGAATCCGTCATCGCCGACGTTGAAGCCGCGGGTGACGATCTCTGGCGTGGTCTCGACCTTTCCTGACAACTTATTGATGGCGATGATGGGCAGCACGATGCCGTCTTCGCTGAGGTGGCGGCGGTCTTTGATGATGAGATCTTCGACTACGTCGGTGCGGTTGCCGGAATCGATGCAAACGCGGCCCACGTTGACCTTGCCGGTTTTGCGGGCGCCGAGTTCATCGAATTCGAGAACGTCCCCGCTTTCGATCAGCATGACTTTGCCGACCGATCCGCGCATCGCTGCGGCCATTTCCGCGTGCAATTTCAGTTGGCGGTACTCGCCGTGTATGGGAATGAAGTAGCGCGGCTTGACCAGGTTGATGATGAGCTTGAGTTCTTCCTGGCTGGCGTGACCTGAAACGTGGACTGGCGGGCTGGTGCCGTCTTCGTAGATGACGTGGGCTTCGCGGCGGAAGAGGTGGTCGATCATCCGGTAGATGGTTTTTTCGTTGCCGGGGATGATGCGGCTTGAGAGGACGACCGTGTCTCCCTTTTCGATTTTGGCGTGCTTGTGATTGTCGACGGCGGCGCGGCTCAGGGCCGACATGGGCTCGCCCTGCGTGCCGCTGATGAGTACGCAGACTTTTTCGGGAGGGAAATTCTTCATCTCGCCGGGATTGATCACAAGTCCTTCGGGCATTTCGATATAACCCAAGTCCTCGGCGATTTCGGCTGAGTTGTTCATGGAGCGGCCGAGGAACGCGACTTTGCGTCCGTGCTCGTGGGCGAGTTCGACGGCGAGGTTGATACGGTGAATCGAACTGGAAAAGCAGGAGATGAACAGGCGGCGCTTGGTGTGCGCGAAAACTTCGTCGAATTTGCGGCGGACGGCGCGCTCGCTGGGCGTGTATCCCTTGCGCTCGACGTTGGTGGAGTCCTGAAACAGCGCCAGAACGCCCTCTTTACCGTATTCCGCGAAGGTGTGCAGGTCGAAGAGTTTGTTGTCGGTGGGAGTGGGATCGACTTTGAAATCGCCGGTATGGATGATGACGCCGAGCGGGCAGTGAATGGCAAGCGAGACACAGTCGACCAGGCTGTGCGTGACGCGGATGGGGTGGATGGTGAAGGCTCCAGCCTTGAAGCGCTCGTTGGGGCGCATCTCACGCAGGTCGGCGTCGTCTAGCAGGCCGTGCTCGTCGAGTTTATCTTCGACGTAGGCCAGCGTGAACTCCGTGCCCCAGACCGGTACGTTGAGTTCGGAGAGAATCCAGGGGAGGGCGCCGATGTGGTCTTCGTGGCCGTGCGTCAGGATAATGCCGCGCACGCGCTGGCGATTCTCGATGAGATACGAAATGTCGGGGACAACGATGTCGACGCCGAGGAGTTCGGCTTCGGGGAACATGAGTCCGCCGTCGATGACGATGATGTCATCGCCCCAGCGCACGGCCATGCAGTTCATGCCGAACTCGCCAAGGCCGCCGAGAGGGATGACTTGCAGTTTTCCGCTGGGCATGGAGTCAGGAGAATGCTAGCACAGCAAAGCAGGGGACAGGGGGCAGGGATTAGGGGTCAGAGATCAGGGCCAGTGACCGGTCATCACTGAGGTGTGATGAACGATCGTCCTCAGTCGATGAGCGACTGGCCACTAACCCCTGATCCCTAGTCCCTGTTCCTGATTCCTCATGCAGCTTATCCCTCATGGCTTTCTCTCCCTCGCTGCGGTAAGGTGAGGTCTATGGCGCACGAGAGAAAATCATGGTTACGCCGGACCGTGGAGTCTGGCATGCAAAGAGGGTTTACGCGGGCGTATCAAGGAGTGCGCGTGGATCCGGGGAAATTTCTGCTGCAGTTGCGGGTGGCGTATCGCCTGCCGATCAGCGGATATCATGGCGTGTACTCGCTCGAAATGCATGAGCTCGACTCGGTGGCAGATTCAATTATTCGCAGCGGAATGAAGATGGCGGCGGTCGAGGGCGCGGGATTCGGACTCGGCGGGTTGCTGACGATTGTGCCGGATCTGGGGATTCTTTCGGCGATCACGATGCGGACGATTCAGAAGTTGAGTCTGCTGTACGGATTCGAATACAACACGGACGACGAGATTGCGGAGTTATGGGTCGCGGCGGCCAGCGCGGCGGGGGTCGATTTGAGCCGGGAGCTGCTTGAGAAAGAAGTCATCAATAAGTTTGTGCCGCGGGTCATCCAGCGGATCGCGGCGCGAGCCAGCACGGAAGTCGTGGAGAAGTGGGCGGGGCGGGTGATCCCGCTGGCTAGTTCGGCCATTGGAGCTGGGTTGAACTACTGGTTTGTGCGGGCGTGGGGGCAGCGTGCGCTGGCGCATTTTCGACAGCGGCATGTGGCGGTGCGGCAGCGGGAGAGTGCGGTCCGGATCATCAGTGGTGAACAGGCGAGTCTCCCTGTGGGGAAGCCTTAGCGTTAACGTCACGCGCGGATTTTGTAACTTCAACTTGTGCTGAATTCTTGGCCAACATTTGTGGTCGTGGCGGTCGGCTTCGCCTTCGCTTGGACAGCCGAGGCGGCTGTCGCCACATGTGCCGTGCGGGTGTCGCTACATCCGCTTGTGATACAAACAATAAGGAATGGTTAACTTTTCCTGCGCTGCAATTCTTTTTGATCTGGATGGAGTGCTTTGCGATTCGACGCGGCAAGTCGACCGCGAATGGCGGGAGTGGGCCGCGCGCAAGGGCGTCAATGGCGATGCGGTGATGGCCATTGCGCATGGGGTGCGGACGATTGAGGTAATCCGGCGGGTGGCGCCGCATCTTGATGCTGAGTCTGAGGCGGCGGCGATCGAGGATCATGAGGCGCATGATCAGACCGGAGTGGTGGTCATGCCCGGCGCCTTGGAACTGATCAAATCTATTCCCGTGGGAAGGTGGGGCGTGGTCACGTCGGGTTCCAGGCTGCTCGCGCAAAGTCGCTTGCGCCATTGTGGATTGCCGGTGCCGGAAGTTCTGGTGACATCCGACGATGTCACGAACGGGAAGCCGGATCCGGAACCCTATCTGAAGGGCGCCGAGGGGCTGAGATATCGTCCTGCGGAATGTCTGGTCATTGAAGATGCACCTGCGGGGATTCAGTCAGCGCGCGCTGGCGGGATGAAGGTGCTGGGGATTACGAGTACGTATGCGGCAAACGTCCTAACCCACGCTGACGCAGTGATTACAAGACTGGGACAGATTCGAGTTACATCGAACGGAACGAGCAAGCTGGGAGTCGAGATTCTTAGCGGAATACTGCCTGCCGGCGATGGCGTAATAACAAGTTCCTAGGTGATCCGGCGTCTTGTGATCAATGTTATTTCTTTCAGGATGGCGTCATAACAATCTTCGTGCATAGCGCGACCGTCGTCGTCGGTTTCGCGTCTTCGAGTCTCACAGGTTCAAGGCAGCGCGGGCAGATTGGCGAATAGGGAGCGGACTGCGCTTCGAACATACGAGAGTACTCCTCTCGACAGCGATCGATGAGGGTACTTCATTAAGAGATCTTGATTAAGAGATCTTGATTAAGAGATCTTGAATCTCGCGCATTTATCGCAAACACATTCAAATTGGGGATTTGAGGGGAGAACCACATGTCCGCAGCCGCTGCAAATGTGACCTTCTCCGCTTTCCGGAGCGATCATCGTTCTGAAATTGCCAGCCTCGACGCAATAGGGGCATCGGATGACATTTCGCCCTCCACTCAGCCTCGGTTCTCGTGGAAGGTATGAATTTGCCACGGACGTCCTCTGGATTGGTTTCATCTCGCTAGACAGCGAGGTACCCCACGCAGTCTTCCTTCGATGGCTGCATGCTACGCTTGGAGCCGAGGAGCGTCTGCACGGTGAGTGCTATACATTTGTGCGTTTAGGTACATACAAGCGCCAGGAATGGGAGTAGGGTTGAATTGTCTCCTCCAGCATCGTTCCGCCATTGGCAATCCTGGCAACGGTCCCTTGCGAAATCAGACTGATTCGCCGCGCAAGGAGTCGCTATGCCAAAAGATGCTGCCCCGCGTTCCTCGAAAGCTTTCAGTACTTCCCCCGGTAATGAGAGTAGTGATGGGAAAGTCGGTAATCTCATTCTGCGCAGCCTGCCTCGTAAGGAGAGCAGTCTGCTCTTCCCGGAGATGGAATTCGTGCGCCTTATGCTGCATCAGGTATTGCACGAACCCGGAGAAGTGATCCGGTCGGGATATTTCTTGAATAGCGGACTCGGCTCGCTGCTCACAACCCATCCGGACGGGAAGACTGTCGAAGTGGGCTTAACCGGAAACGAAGGGTTCATTGGGCTGCCGGTCATCTTCGGGTTCAAGACGAGCGCGCTGAGAGTGGTGACCCAGGCTGACGGAACTGCCTACCGTGTGGAAATAAGTACCCTGCTCAGGATCTTACCCCGCTGCCCTGAACTGGAAAAGCAACTGCAGCGCTTCTCCATGCTGCTGGGCATGCAGTCGACGCAACTGGCAGCCTGCAACCGCCTCCACGATGTTACGGAGCGACTCGCGCGATGGCTCTTAATGAGCCATGATCGCATCGGCGGCACCATTCTTCCCTTAACGCAGGAGTTTCTCGGACAGATGCTGGGCAGCCGCCGGGCAAGCGTGACCGGGGCAGCGGGAATCTTGCAGAAGGCAGGAGCGATCGAGTACTCACGGGGAAGCGTGGGCATTGTCAATCGAGGGAAACTCGAAGAATCATCCTGCGACTGCTACGTGGCTATCGAACGGCAAAAAAAGAGATGGCAAGGAGAGGCGAACTAGCGGTTCCTTGACGAAAGGTCCCGACTGGGCCGGTCGTCTTCCACAAGTTCTGATGCCTCTGGTTCTGACAGATCGTGCTCCAGTTCGCGGATGCGACCTTGCCTCCGATCGTAAACCGCCAGCTCTGCTGGGGTGAGCCCTCCGAAGACTTCGTCGGCTCGTGCCTCAGCCTGTTGTTGGCGAAGACGTTCTAACTCGAGTTGCGGCACTTCGGTCATCATAATGAAGCCTGGCCGCTGAGCTCATCAGGTCGGGGTGACTTGGAGGGGAGTGGCTAATTCCACCTTAGTCTTCGGCCAGCGAGATGAAATACCCTGAACACTGTACGGTAGCGTACGTAAGGCTGCCTGGGCAAGTCCTTTATCGGCCTAGTTTATTGGCCTAGCGGAGCCATTCTTCCAGTTCGATTCCACGGTCGGTTTTGTCGTCGCGGTACTTCACGATTACCGGGGTGTAGAGCGAGAGATTCCAATCTGCGGACTTGCCTTTTTTGACCGCGCGCGACCCCGGGACGACTACCGCGTTTTCCGGGACTTCCAGGGGAGCATCAGCGGTTGCGCGGTAGACTTCGCCCTTCACCAAGTCATAGAGCGGAGTCGAGCGGGTGAGGATCGTTCCAGCACCCAGAACTGCCCTTGCCCGCACCAGCGCGCCTTCGAAGATGCCGCAATTGCCGCCGACGAGGACATCGTCTTCGATAATCACCGGGGCGGCGTTCACCGGTTCCAGCACGCCTCCGACTTGCGCAGCGGCGCTCAGGTGGACGCGCTTGCCGATTTGCGCACAGGAGCCAACCAGGGCGTGCGAGTCGACCATGGTGCCTTCGTCGACGTAGGCTCCGACGTTGATGAACATGGGAGGCATGCAGATAACGGACGGGGCGATGTAGGCTCCGACGCGGGCAGACGATCCGCCGGGGACGACACGCACGCGATCGGCGATGGTGAACTGGCGGGCTGGGAAGGTGTCTTTATCAACGAAGGAAAGGCCGGCGGGCATTTCCTGGAGAACTCCGAGACGGAATCCCAGGAGGATGCCTTGCTTGACCCAGGCGTTGACAGTCCAGCGGCCGTCCATCTTTTCGGCGGCGCGGATTTTGCCTTGCGTGAGCTGATCGCGGAATTCGAGGAACGTCTTGCGCGCGCTGGGATCGTGCTCGACTTCGCCGTGCGCGGAGAGGCGTTCGATGGAGGCTTTCAGGGAGGACATGGAATGGATGATTGTTGACGGTTGATTGTGATTTTGTCAAAAGCGAAGGCTGGGACCACGAAGGACACGAAGTTGCGCGAAGGGATTGGGGCTTTGAGTACGCAGTGGGGTGATCGTAGGGATGCTTCGACTCCGCGTTGGGTTCGCTTCGCTCTCCTCAACGCTACGCTCAGCATGACAGTTTCAAATGAGGCAGTGTCGCTGAAGGGAAGTCCATCAACAATCAAAATTCAATGATCAACAATTTCTTCAGATGCACTTGCACTCGCTACGGATGAGCACGCCGGTCATGGCGTGGGCGACTTCGCGGGCTTCGGAAAGAGTGGCGTACGGGCCGTGCCACTTGGCGTGGTTGGGGTCGTGGCCGGAGGGGCGTCCTTTGCCGTGGCTGCATTGGCCGCAGGTGGCGCGGTGCACGACGATCTTGTGGGGGCCGGCGGCCCAGTTTTCGTAAATGAAGAATGCCACCGCTTCCGGAACCGGGCCGGCGGGTTTGCTGATGAGTCCGACCTCAGTGACAACTCTCTGCAACTTCGAGCGGGTGTCGCGGCGCATGGGGACGAGCGGCAGGCGGTAAACCTCTTCGATCTTTCCCATCATGGCCAGAACTGCTTTCACCGGCAGCGGGCTCGACTCGATGAAATTCGCCTGCATTAAGGGCAGATATTTGCGGTTCAGGGTGCGCGCAGTGGCCCAGTCATTCGCCAGAGCGGCGCGGGTGAGCGCGGCCATTTCGTGCGGGATTTCGTTCGCTGCGACAGAAATGATTCCCACACCACCGAGCGCAATCACAGGAAGAGTGACGGCGTCGTCACCGGAGAATACGAGGAAGTGTTCCGGCACTGACGCGATCGCTTCCGCGATCTGGGTCATATTTCCGCAGGCTTCTTTGACGGCGATGATGTTTGGAATCTCGGCGAGCCGGGCAAGCGTGGCGGGTTCGAGATTGGCTGAGGTGCGCCCCGGAACGTTGTAGAGGATGACCGGCGTGTCCCCGACTGCTTCGGCGATCGCTTTAAAATGGCGGTACTGGCCTTCCTGCGTGGGCTTGTTGTAATAAGGATTCGCGGTGAGGATGGCGTTGACACCAGGGCGCGCGGCGAGTTCTTGCGCTTTTTCTACAGCATCGTGGGTGGCGTTCGAAGTTGCGCCGGCGACGATGGGGACGCGGCCGGCGGCGACTTCGATGGTCGTGTCGATGACATGCAGCCACTCGTCGTGGGTGAGGGTGGGAGTCTCTCCGGTAGTACCGCAGGGGACGAGAAAATCAATGCCAGATTCAATTTGCCACGCGACCAGATTACACAGGGCGGCGTCGTCGATGGAGCCGTCTTGACGAAACGGGGTGACGAGAGCAGTGCCGCATCCACGAAGTTGCATAGGGATAAGATAGCGCGAATGAGCGGGGAGGGAAAATCGTGTGACGGGGATCACTGATTGTGTAGGGGTGGACGCCTTCGTCCGCCCCGCGACTCGGAGCGAAGCGAAGGGGAGCATGCTAAGGCATGCGGACTACCCGGCGGTTTCGCTGTTATCAAGGGCTGTCATTGCGCTTTGCGCGCAACCCCGGACGAGGCGTCCGGGGCTACACGATTCAATGAGGTTGGGAAATTTGATGGGCACCTTAAGGACGGTTGGCGTTTGATTTTTCGTTCGAGTTGCTGGCAGTTCCGATGAGCTCATCCAGGCGGGTTTCGAGTGCGTTCAATTTGTCCTGTTCTTCCCGTAGGTGCTGTTCTGCCTGGATTTCTATCGTCTGCTGTTGCTGTGCCATGTTTCCTACGACTTCTAGGTCTGATTTAACGTGCTTGATCCTATCCTCTAAGGCCGTCCGGTGCTCCGAATTCTCCGCGTCGTTGAGTTCGTCCTCAAGCCGTTTGGCCTGGAGGGTCAATTCCTTCTGGTGGACGTGTGTATCAAGTAGCCTCTGGCGAGCCTCGTTCAGGCGGTCGGATGCTCGTGTAATGGCTCCTTCTTGCATTTGGAAGCGGGCCAGCAAAATCTGCATAGCTTGAGTTCTATTCAGTGAGACGCGCAAGTCCTGACGAAGTGCACGCACTTCGGTTAGGAGAGCTTGCAGCGTCTGGGTGTCGGATGAGGGGGACTGGCCAAAGGCGCACGCCGACATTCCTAAGAAGACAACGATGGGTAAGAACGCTCGTCGCATGAGAGTCTCCTTGATCTGAGAAGGAAGCTGCTACTGAACGTTGATGGCTGACGCGAAATCGCAACTCTGGCTTTGACCATAATCATTGCGCGTTCGCGCAACCCCGGACGAGGCGTCCGGGGCTACACAACCCCGGGCTACACTTGGTTTACAACTCCCGCCAGACGTCCTTGAAATCGTAGAATCCCCTCTTGCCCATCAGCCACTCGGCGGCGCGGACGGCGCCTTCGGCGAAGCCGCGGCGGGACTTCGCATCGTGACAGAGATAAATTCGGTCGGCGGGGGATTCGAAGACCACTTCGTGCAGGCCTACGACCTCGCCTTCGCGGAACGATGTGATCTCGAGATCTTCGTGCTTGCCTGCGGCTTCGCGTAGCAAGCGCTGGATCGCAATCGCCGTGCCTGAGGGCGCGTCGTGCTTGGTGGCGTGATGACGCTCGAAAATCTGTCCGGAATAGTCGTGATTCAAGGCCGCGGCTGCGGTTCGCGCGATATCGAAGAACAGGTTCACGCCAATGGAAAAGTTCGGGGCGTAGATGAATCCTGTCTTGTGGTGCGCGACCAGCGTGCGCACGTGATCGATTTCTTTGTACCAGCCGGTCGTGCCGACCACCATGTTCTTGCCGGTCTTAACACAGGCCTCGATGTGCTGGAGGACGCAGTGCGGGGCGGTGAAGTCGATGACGGTGTCGAAGGGGGCAAGATTTTCCGGAGTGAGCGCAACGGACTCAATATTGTCTTTCGCGCCGATGATTCGGGCGTGATGTTTGCGGTCGGCGGCGACATCGGCTACTAGGGATCCGGTTTTGCCTCGGCCGAGGAGGAGGAGATTCATGTGCGTACCTTCCAAAGATTTAACCACAGAGGGCACAGAGGGGCACAGAGGCCAGTCCGCATGACGAACAGAAGGGGCGAGGGGGGCGATCGCGGGCGCAATGTGGGGGAAATACCTGATTGTTTCGGCGTTCTTGTCGCCGAACTGCGCTTTCCACAGCTGCTGAGACTCCTTAATGACAACAGCGGTGATTCACCCGGCATCCCATACCAGCGCCGCGGAGAGGAATATTCATGGATCAAAATCGAATGGCAGTTGTGATTGCAATTGTGGTGATTGGGGTCATTGCGGTTGCGGCGATTGCGTTTATTACGTCCCGCAAACGACGCAGCCAGAAACTGAAGGAACGCTTTGGGCCGGAGTATGACCGCGTTATGCGGCAGGAGGGAGATTCGCGCAAGGCCGAGGGAGTGCTCGAATTCCGTCAGAAGCGGCGGGAGAAGTTCAATATTCGTCCGCTATCGGGGGCGAACCGGTCCGCTTTCGCCGAGCGCTGGAGCGAAGTGCAGGCGCGATTTGTGGATGATCCGCAAGGCGCAGTCACGTTGGCCGACAGCCTGGTCACCGACGTCATGCAGGCGCGGGGATATCCGATCGGAGCGTTCGACCAGCGGGCCGCCGACTTGTCGGTGGATTATCCGGTGATTGTCGACAACTATCGCGCCGCGCACGACATTGCGTTGCGCCACAGCTCAGGCAAGGCCAGCACAGAAGATTTGCGGCAAGCGATGGTCCACTATCGCGTGCTGTTTCAGGAACTGCTCGAAGAACCCAAATCCGAGAGAAGAGGAGCATAGAAGATGGCGACGCCGTTGAGAAAAGAGCATCCGGAATTTGATGATGAACAGGAAATCACGACTGCCGATCTGGCGCAGGGGAAACGGCCAGTGTCGGAAACGCGCGGACCGCAGGAAATCTCGACCGAGCGAAATTTCGAGCAAGGCTCGCGAACCGAGAATGCTGCAACGCTGACCGAGAACGACAGCAGGGTGGCTGAGAACAAAGCAGTCGCAAGCACTCCGCTCTTCCCAGGCGAAGAATTGGAGGGTCTGCGCGCGCGGTGGAAAGAGATTCAGACTGCGTTTGTGGATGAGCCTCGCAAGGCCGTGGAACAGGCGGACGGGCTGGTGGCTTCAGCGATGAAGCGTCTGGCGGAAGTATTCGCGGACGAACGGTCGCGACTGGAGCAGCAGTGGGATCGCGGAGACAACGTGTCGACGGAGGCTTTGCGGGTGGCGTTGCAGCGGTATCGGGCGTTCTTTGACCGGCTGCTGTCGGTGTAGGAACGGACTGTGTGGGCCCGGACGCATTCGTCCGGGCAGGTTTCAGGTTTGAGGCATGCGCTCGCTGCTAGCTTGACTGAAGCTGCGGTGGAGAGGCAGGCTCCCCTTCGCTTCGCTCAGGGTCGCGGGGCGGACGAATGCGTCCGCCCCCACACAAGTAGGCGTCTGCCCCCCACAATCTCGGCGTCCGGCCCTACACAAGCTAGGCGAAGACTTCGGGGTCTAGTTCTGAGAAGAAGGTTTTGTGTAGGCGCTGGATTACTTCGGGGACTTCGTCTTCTTCGATTACGAAGGTCAGGTTAATTTCTGAGGCGCCTTGCGAGATCATGCGGATTTTCTTGTCTGCCAACTCGCGGAAGACGTGGGCGGCGATGCCGGGAGTCTCGCGGAGGTTTTCACCTACCAGGCAGACTATGGCTTTGCGGCCTTCGTATTTTACGTCGGCTAACTTGGCGAGATCGGCCGCCAGGGCGGGAATGGCCTGATTGGAATCGACTGTGAGCGAGACGCTGACTTCTGAGGTCGAGACCACGTCCACCGCGACTTTGTGGCGGTCGAAGGCTTCAAAGATAGAGCGCAGGAATCCGTGGGCCAGCAGCATGCGCGGGGCGGCGACGTCGACGATCGTGATGCGTTTCTTGGCGGCGATCGCTTTGAAGATGTTCTTGGTGTGCGGGGCGCGAGTGGTGATGCGCGTCCCTTCGCACGAGGGATTGCGCGAGTTCAGGACGTAGACCGGGATGTTCTTTTGAATGGCCGGCAGAACCGTCGCGGGATGCAGAACCTTTGCGCCGAAGTAGGCAAGCTCGGCCGCCTCGTCGAAGCTGATGACCTTGATCCGGCGCGCTTCGGGACAGATTCGGGGATCGGTCGTGAGAATGCCGTCGACGTCGGTCCAGATCTCGATCTTGTCGGCGCCCAGGCCGGCACCGAAGATGGCGGCGGAGAAGTCGGAACCTCCACGGCCGATGGTGGTCGTGATCCCCGCACGGTTCGAACCGATGAATCCGCCCATCACAGGAACCTGTCCTGCTTTGATGAGCGAGAGAACCTTTTCCTGAAGTCGAAGATTCGTTTCTTCGTACTGTGGGACCGCCTGCATATAGGCGCTGTCGGTGACCAGCACATCACGAGAGTCGACGTGAGCGCCTTTCAACCCGCGGGCTTCGAATGCGGCGGCGACGATTTTGCTCGAAAGCATCTCGCCGAAGGCGGCGACATGATCGGTGGTGCGGGGAGTGATTTCTCCGACGGCGGAAATGCCGCGGAGAAGCTCGTCGAGAGATTCGAAGTCCTGGCCGAGCTCGGAATGGAATTCGGTGAAGCGCGCGGTGCCGAGGAGTTCGCTGGCGGTGTTGTAGTGGCGCTCCTGCAGCGAGCGGCAGAGTTTGAGCGCAGTCTTGCGTTCGCCTTCGCCGGCGGCGCGAGCCATGGTCAGCAACGTGTCGGTGACCTTGGCCATCGCGCTGACCACGACCACGGGTTGCTTGTCGAGGCGTCCTTGGACGATCGAGGCGACGCGGTCGATAGCTTTGGCGTCTTCGACGGAGGTGCCGCCGAATTTCATGACGATCATTCGGTGGGCCTCGAGTGGAATGATCGGTCTTCGGAATGGCGCAGGGGTGCGGAGGAGGGACGCCTCCGCCACAGCCGGCAGGATGCCGGCGCTACTTTTCTGGCGCCGGTATATGGATTCATCCCAGGTATCCCCTGGCTTTCAGGAGTTCAGCGTTTAATACGGCTGCACCGGCTGCACCGCGGATCGTGTTGTGCGATAGCACCGTGAACTTCCAGTCGAGGACATTGCACGGGCGTAGACGGCCGACAGCCGTCGTCATGCCGGCGCCCATGTCGACGTCGAAGCGCGGTTGTGGACGGTCACTTGCTTCGAGGTAGACCACCGGCTTTTCCGGAGCGCTGGGGAGCTTCAATTCCTGCGGCTCGGCTCTGTAGCTGTTCCATGCGGCGATGATTTCTTCCGGCTTCGCTTTCTTCTTCAGGCGAATCGAGACGGACTCGGTGTGACCGTCTTCCACAGCGACGCGGTTGCACTGTGCGCTCATGGCAAATGGGCCCGGGATGACTTTGGAGCCATTGAGGTTCCCCAGGAGTTTTTTCGTCTCCTCTTCCATTTTTTCTTCTTCGTTCTTAATGAAGGGGATCACGTTGCCGAGGATGTCGAGGGAGGCCACGCCGGGGTATCCCGCGCCGCTGACGGCTTGCATGGTGACCGCCATAACGGTTTCGAGGCCGAACTTCTGATGCAGAGGCGCGAGTGCCAAAACCAAACCAATCGCTGAGCAGTTTGGATTGGTGACCACATATCCACCGGATTTCTTGCGCCATCCCTGGATGTCGATCAGCTTGATGTGGCCGGCGTTGACTTCGGGGATGACCAGCGGGACGTCTTCCTGCATGCGAAGCGCGCTGGAGTTGGAGACTACCGCGCACCCGGCCTCAGCGAAACGAGGCTCGAGTTCAGCGGCGATGGCGGAGTCAAGAGCAGCGAAGATAATCTTCGGGGCGCCTTCCGGTGTTGCCGCGGAGACTTTCATTTTCGCCACGGCGGGGGGAATGGGTGTCTTCAGGCGCCAACGCGCGGCGTCTTCATAGACCTTGCCCTCAGAGCGATCCGAGGCCGCCAGCCACGCGACTTCAAACCAGGGATGGTGCTCCAGCATCTGGATGAATCGTTGTCCGACTACACCAGTAGCGCCGAGAATGCCGATAGGAATCTTCTTGTTCATGTGAGTACTTGGAATTTTATAACAAGCGCAGAATTCGTTCCGTGCCTGGGTCCAGTCAGGGTGTTACTAAAGCTCAGGAATTCCAGTCGGCGGGACGCCGGCGCTACTTTCGATGACCGCTCGGGGTGCCGATCGAATATTCGGCAGTGAGAGGGCCAAATTTCTTTTTCTCGGTGTAAAGGCGCCAGCGGCGGAAGACGATGCGGAGGCTGGCCATGACCGGAATGGAGAGATAGATGCCCAGGATTCCGGCGATTTCCGCTCCCGCCATAACTCCAAAGATCGCCGCCAGGGGATGCAGTTCCATGCTCTCGCCCATGATGTGGGGAGAGGACACATAGTCTTGAATCCCGCGCCAGACAAGGAGAAACACAACGATCACGAGCCAATGCTGGTAGCCGGTTAGGAGGATGACCGCAAGAATCGTGAGTGCGGCCACCAGCGGACCAATCACGGGGATAAACTCCAGCAAGCCTCCGATCGTGCCCAGCACCAAAGCATATTGCACACCCATGATGCCCAAAAATGAGGAGTAGACGACAAGAGAGAGGGCCGCAAGAGTGAGTTGCGCGCGGATGAAGTGCGCCAGCATCTGATTCAGATCGTTGAGCACGTTCTCCAGGAATTCGCGCTGGGGGCGCGACTGGATCGTGGTGAGCAGGAATTCACTAAAGCCGCGCCCGTCTTTCAGGAAGAAGATTGAGAGCAGAGGCACAACGAAGAGCAGCCATGCCTGTTTCGCGACATCGGCTATGCGCACGCCGATCCGCTGTGCCAGGGCTGTGATGTCATCCTGATGGCTGACCAGAAATGCCCGCACCGCCTCGGTGGTGTTGTGACTCCAGTGATGCTGCTGCTCCAGTTGGTTCGTGATCTCGCCGGAACTGACCTTCTCGAGCAGGCCGGGCAACGCCTGGCCCAGGCGTGCCGCCTCTCGCGTCACCTTGGGACCTACGATCACAAAGAACACGACGACCAGCGCAAGCAGGAGGGTATATAGCACCGCGATGGCGCGGCCGCGGCCCTTGAGCAACTTCTCCAGATTATTCACCAGAGGGCTCATGAGGTAAGCGAAAAAGATCGCGAAGAGGAAGGCGATCAGTGTTTCGCGCGTGACGTAGAGAAAACCAAGCCCTAGCGCGAACAGGAGCGCCGTGACAATGACCCGAGCCGTACGTGCGTCAGTCAGTAACAATAAGTTTTCCAGGGGCGGTCTCGCTTCTGCCGCCGGGCAGCTACGGCTAATCCCGGACTACTTCGGTGTTATCGGCAGGGATCGCCACTCGTATGAGCTTGAAATGATCCTGTTCATCTACCCAAAGGGCCCAGTCAAAATCGTCACCCTTTAGATTCAGTCGCATCAGTTCGCGGTCGGTTCCGCGGACCTGTATTTTTTCCTTGCCCACCAATTCCATGCGGACATGCTCTGAGGTCTCGTCCTGTGGAACAAGAACGCCGAAGTCTCCAGGGTCCTGCTGGCATTTCAAAGAGCCACCTTCCGGCTTGCAGGCTGCGGCCAGATATCGCCAGATCAGCACTTCACGGTGCACGAAGAAGTTGTTGTCAAGGATGGGGGAACTGGCGGGCATCAAGAAAGGCTTTTCGGTGGGTTTTGAAGATGAAGGCGTGCTGATCTTCTCCAGCAGGAATTCGTTATTCGGGGCGACGGTAAGAGAACCACCCGAGGACTGGCTCCATTCGTAGCGAATCAATGCGCCCGAAGCGGTCATTTCGAGATCACTTTTCTGGCTCACCGAATCAGAACCCGCAGTTTGCTTGACCTGGGCCTTGACGACACTGGAGTCGGCCTGCTGCTGGATACTGAAGGTCTCGGTGGCGACGCGTGCCCCTTTCACAAATATGCCGAAAGATCCGGAATCCACGGCTTGGACGGGGGCAGCTTTCGCCTGGTTCTTTTTGTCGGCCGCGGGAGCAGAAACCGCAAAAGAGACAGCGGCTAGCAAAGCGACTGCATGGACGATCCGTAAATCAAACTTCACTCGACTTCTCCTTGTTGGGTCCGGATCTCGATCTTCTTCAAACCCAGCGTTGCGGCGATCTCGGCGGCAATTGCTTCTACTTCTTTCCCCGCGGTTTCAACTGTCCGAGAAGCCGTCCGATAATACTGAAGCCTGGCATTGTAAGTTTCACGAAACTTGTCCTTACTGGTTTGCAGGGGGCGTTTCGTGCCTGATTCCGTCTGATTGCTGCAGCGATTCCAAAGTTCAGGTAGCGGCGCCTTCAAGAAAACCGTCCAGATGCAACTGGCTTGGATTGCATTGTGGTTCTGGTCTTGAGCAAAGGTTCCGCCTCCGAGCGCAACGACCATGGATGCTCCCCTGCGCACCTCTTCCAAGAGACCTTGAAGAGCAGCGTGCTCAGCCAGTCGGAATTCGGATTCGCCGGAATCTCTGAAGATGTCCTGTACGGTGCGCCCTTCGCAGCGCTCGATGCGATCATCGAGGTCCTCAAAAAGCCAATTCAGCTGCTGTCCGAGTGCGCGGCCTACACTCGTCTTGCCCGCTCCCATGAAGCCAACAAGAAACACAGCATTTTCTGAAAGACGGCGCTCACGCGGAAGCTGGGACTGCACGCGATGACGCCCTTTCGCGCCCACCGTCTTGCCAGAACGCTGCTTCAAACGGTCCGGATTTCTTTGATTCGCTATTCTGATGCGCGTTTTCTGAGGTGGATTTTACCACTGAAGCTACGCAGCACCACCGTGGAGGAGACGGCGGCTCGCCCCATGGTACCCCATAAGGCAACGCCCTCTTTAAGGACGAAAGAGGTGTGCGGCTTGGGTTGAAGCGGGATATCGTCGTGCACTTCGCCGCGGACGGAGCGGGCGCTCACATCGGCGGAAGTGCTGCCCGGGACGAGTGCGTCGATGTCGCCACTGTGGCTGGTGAAGCGGTAGTCGCCATGGTCTCCGAAATCCCCGGTGTAGCTGATCCCGCCGCTGGTGGAAACGACCTGCACGAGGGGACCGTTGACGCTGCGAAGGGTTACGTTGCCACTGAGAGAGTCGATCTCGACATGCCCATCCTGCACGTTGGTCAGAGTGATGGGACCATTGAGAGTCTTGATGTGCACGTGAGCGTTGGTGATGTCGCGGACGTCAACGGTTGCGGCCGCGCCTTCCAATGAAACGTCGCCATGCAGCTTCTCGGCGCGCAAACTGCCGGTACTGGAATGCAGGGTGATGCTGGCGTCGGCGGGGACGAGAATCTCGTAATCAACGCGTCCGGACTGCGCATCCGCGCCGGGAAGCAGATGGGACTGAACTTCAACCCGGTTGCCGACCAATGCATTGTCGACCTCGACCCTGTCGGAAGAGAGCACGGCGCGGATAACGACGATGTTGCCGGTCGAAGGCTTTACCGAAACCGAGCCATATGGATTATTGACGGAAACTCCAGCTCTCGGCCCGACGTTAAACCGGTACTCCTTGTGGGTTTCGGCGAGCAGCGTTCCGGACATGATGGTTCCGGCCAGGACAGCGCTGATGGTGGCAAGTTGAATTGTGTGCCCGCTCATAAAGTTCTCAGATCCCTTTTATCTTTCCGCACGACACATTCCAAGTTACTGAAGAGAACGATCCAAAGCCAGTTCGAACAGCATGGCCTTTTCCTGGTAAGCCTCCATCAACGTACGGCGAGCTTCTTCGTCGTTCGGATCGGCGGCAACGATATTCTTTGCATCCTGGATGTACTGATTCACGTGGCGCAGATTGTCGGCGTACTGTTCCTGCAGAGCGGGAGTTTGCAGCCCGACCTCCTGCAGAAGGTCGTCGTCATTCAGTCCGGCGATGGCTGCGTCGGAAACGACGGTTGCGGGAATGGCGATGCTCTGGACGCCAGTGTCCGTTGTCTGGGAGTGCTGCCGGAGGTAAATGCCGAGGCTGATCAACAGGAGTGCCGCCGCCGGTGCCATCCAACGAGCCCAACTCCATTGACTACCCAAAGACGGAAGAAGGGAGAGGCTTCTGCGTTGTGGGCGGATCAGCCCCTCCCGTCTTAAAGAAGCTTCGATGGATTTCCAGACGCGGGGATCCGGTTCATGCGCCGCGCGCAGATCGCCTGCCGAGCAGGCGATGACAAGCAGTTCTGCCACCAATTTCGCGCATTCGGGACAATTGCGAAGATGATCTCGTTGTTCGGCGCTGCTGCCGCTTTCGTTCTCCGCCAGGCTCTCTTGCAACTCAACGCAAGTCATACCACTCTCCCCAAGCCTCTGCTGCCTCAGTGTACTGCCACTTCAAAATGCTTGCACTTTCTGTCTGGCCGCCCGCTGCCAGTCTTTGCTGGCTCTGTCTATTACTTTGTTGCCTGTAGGTGGGCTTCAGGATTTCTCAGTTTTTGATACTTTTTCTGCCCGGTTCATTTTGAGCAGATCCCGTAGCTTCATCCGCGCCTTGTGCAACTGGGACTTACTGTTCCCGATCGAGCAGCCCACGATCTGGGCAATCTCATTATGTTCGTAACCTTCGACGTCGTGAAGAACAAAAATCGTCCGGTAACCGGGGGGGAGGTCGTCCACTGCTCGCTGCAACTGCAGCCGGTCAATGGATCCGGCTAACGCGATGTCTTCTGCCCCGAAGTCTTTCTTCGGTGTATCTTCTTCGCTGCCACCCTGGGTGGTTTCTTCCAGGGAAACCACGGGGAGGCTCTTCTTTCTCAGATGCATCAGAACTACGTTTACAGAGAGCCGATGCAACCACGTCGAAAACGCCGATTCGCCGCGGAAGGTCGCGATCTTGCGGTAGAGCTGAAGAAATGCCTCTTGGGTCAGGTCTTCAGCTTCGGCGGTATTCGATGTCATCCGCAGGCACAGCGAGTACACACGCCGCTTATGCTTCTCGTAGAGGGCTTGGAACGCCTGGGCGTCTCCTAGCTTCGCCTTCTCGATCAGCTCGGCTTCGACTAAGTCGCCTGCCTGTCGTTGTTCTGGGTCGGTCAAGTTGCCTTTTCCGGCCGCACCCCGTGAGATGCGGCTAACTATCTTTACGTTGTATGGGTTGCGAGCAGTTGCCGAGGAACGAAAGTAATTCATGGATTCCACTTTTGAAAGCTATTCTACCGTTCTTAGGATTCTGCTCACCTCTTCCCGGATCGCGAAAGCCCTTTGGGTGTGCGAGGTTAAACAGTTGGTTGCTAGAACCATTTAACCCTATCCCAAATTTAGAGTCGCGTTCTTCGTAAATTGGTAAATTCTAGGTCTCTAGTTTGTCGCTTACGACGTGATGGTTTCCAGCCTATGCCCGTGCGGACCGGTCTCCCGGATGCGAAGAAGAAGGGCGAGCGCCATTCCCACAAAGCCAAGGATCGAGAAGATCCACATACCGAGCGCGTATCCGCCAGGATTGTCCAAGCCCGCATGAGCGTAGTCGTTCGCCTTGCCGATTAGCAGGTTCAGAATGAAGAATCCGATTTGTTGTATCAGGGTCATCAGTGCGTATGCAGTACCCAACCGGGACTGATCCACGATGTACGCCACCGACGGCCACATAACGGCGGGAATCAATGAGAATGCAATTCCCATCATGGAAACCGGTATGTACAGCGAGGTTGGGGAGTAAGCGATCATGAGATAGACCGGCATCAGCAAGAGCGAGCCAAACATCATGAAAAGAGCGCGCTTGCCAACTTTGTCGACGAGAAGCCCGAACAGCGGCGTGGCAATCATAGCCGCCAGTGGCAGCAGGCTGTTCAAACGTCCTGCTTGTTCTAAGGATGTTACCCGGGCGGCCTCGCCAGCGAGCACCCCGCCGTGGGCCGCGAGAATCTTGTTGGTGAAGAGATCGATGGCAAACGTGCGAAAAGGGAAGATCGCTGAGTAAAACGTAAAGCAAAGGCCAACCACCAACCAATAAGACGGGTTGAAGCGAAACAGTTCGATCAATCCGCGCCATATTTTTAGAGCCGCCTGGCCAAAATCCAGTCCGCGTATTCGAAACGTCCCGCCAAAGTCTATTCTGTCTACCGATCCAGCTTTACCGAGTTCATATCGCTTTTCGGCGCGGCTCTCCAAGGCCCAGTAGATGATCGAGCACACAACGGCGAAGATCCCGGCGCCCACCGCGATCAGCAGTGGATTCTGCCAACTGGGCTGGCCCGCCTGCCCGTCGGGGTAGAAGGCGCGATTGGCCCAAGTCGGGGAGTTGTCAGCAGCCACAGATGCGAGGCGGGCAATCGTGAGATTGATGCCAAAGGCAAAACTGAGCTCTTTCCCTCTGAACCATTTCGCGAGTGCCGTGGTGACGGCTACGATCATCGACTCTGCACCGAGGCCTAACACGGTGCGTCCAGCGATCATCACGGCGGCGCTTCCCTTGGATGCGGTGAGCGTTGCTCCCAGAAAGCAGATCACTGCGAAGGCGAGGATGGATTTCTTGGTTCCGATTCGATCAATGATGATCCCGCCGACAAGGAGGGTTGCGACGGCGGCCACGCTATAGCTGGCGTTGAGCCACCCGAATTGGGTGGCAGAGAAGCCGAGGTGGTCGATGAAAATGCGTTCTAAGGCGTTGATGCTGTCATAGATGTAGTAGTTCCCAGCCTGGGCCAGGCTGATAAAGATAAGAACTGCCCAGCGATAAAAGCGGCTCGGCTCGGGACGAGTGGTGTCGTGCATTAAACCCCTTCGAATCGACGAACGAAACGAGAAGATTAGCAGATTGTGGTAAAGGATGGCATTTCCGGCATTCCGCGGAATACTGGACTCCGCGCAGCCCTCGCCGCCCCTGCACGAGGCTTTCCGATTTCTCAGAGTCCCGTCTAACTTCATCGGGGTCGATCAGTCTTTGCAAAATTACGGAGGCACACGAATGGTGGACGCAAGTCGAACTGCGAAGCTCTCGAAGAATCCTTGGGCGTCCTTGGGCTGGGGCTCTGTTCTTGCGCTTGGGGCTATATGCCTGATCGTTCCAGCGCAAGCGCAAGAAAATTCCCTGCACGACGTGGCGAGCAGGAGGGAAGCGGACAATGCTTGTCAAGGTTCTACACCGAAGCAGTGTGTGGCCCTGGCCATCGAAGCGATGGGAGGATCCGCACGCCTGGAAGTCGCCAAGAGCATGAGCTTCGAGACAGCGAGTCACACTTTGCTCGTCGAACAGTCCTACCGGCAGGATCCATTTATCGCCTCGTATGAGCGCTCCAAGGTGAAAGTGGATTTGGCGGGGAATCGAATTCGAGTGGAATCCCAGCTGACCTGGCCCGAGTCTGATCCGGGGCAATCCGAGTCGAACTCGACCCTGGTCGGCAATCCCGAGGGATGTGTGCACAAGAGACCGGCAACTGCTCCGGACAAACCTGCCACCGACTCACCATGCCCACTTTCGGATCTCGACTGGGTACGGGATGTATTCAGTATCGGGCCCATGCGTCTGTTGACAACGGCCCGGCAAGCTTCCGATCTGCACGCCGCTCCTGCTGAGATACTTCGTTCCACGTCGCATCTGGTGCTCGCGTTCAGTTGGCAAGGGACACAGGTGAGAATCCTGGTCAATCCCTTCAACCATCTTCCCGATGCCATTGAAACCGTGCGTCAGTTCCATGATCACTGGTATCAGTGGGGAGACGTGAGGCAGAGAATCTATCTGGACAATTGGGTGACGGTGCAGGGCATTCGCTGTCCAACCAATCTGGTCGAAGAGCGGAACGGGGTTATCTGGAAGTCAACCCAACTGCTGAACCTGAGGTTCGATGTGCCATTGGAATCCGGCCTCTTCGAAATGGACGCAAAGATCGCTGCAGCCGGTGCTCAATCGAAGGGTTGGGAGCGGCCGTTTCAGACAAAAGGCGGTACAGAACTTGCACCGGGCGTCACGTTCTTTCCGGGAGCGTGGAACGCCACCCTGGTGAAGCAGGACGACGGCGCGGTCCTCCTGGAAGCTCCGATTTCGGGAACGTACACGGCCGGTGTGCTCGCAGAAGCCGGAAAACAATATCCGAATGTGCCACTCAAGGGAGTGCTATCCACCTCGGATTCCTGGCCGCATGTGGGCGGGGTTCGGCAGGCGGTTGCTTCCAAACACTCCGTTTATATCCTCGATCTGAATCAGCCGCTTCTTGATCGCCTGGTTGCCGCGAAACATGAGTTACATCCCGACCAACTGGCGCAAGCCCCGCAGCGACCGCTGTGGAAAATTGTTTCGGGGAAGACCACGATCGGAACGGGAGACAACCGCATGGAGTTGTACCCCATGCGGGGCGCATGCACTGAACGGCAATACATGGTTTACTTTCCGAAGCATCAACTGCTTTATGCGAGCGATACCCTGGCGATCAACGACGACGGTAGTTTGTATGATCCCGAGCTTATGCGCGAGGTCATGGAAGCGGTTCAGCGCGAAGGACTGCAGGTGAAGACCGTGTTCGCCATGCACCAGGCGCCGATGCCATGGAGCGATGTCGTGGCACTTGTGCAGAAGGCCCTGAGCTGAGTGCGCTGGGACTGAGAATCTGGAGTTCCTTAACTTCCTACATAGCGAGCGTAGAGGCTGCGGGCGACCGCGGTGTCGGTGGTGCCTTTGATAATGGCGCGGCCATCGGGGAAAAGTGTCATCTCGTAGGGCTCGTGCCAGAATTTCAGAACGAAGTCGTTGTGGCGGACCATGCCATGAGGCTGGAGGCGGCGGTCCATCACAACGACTTCGTTCTGAA
>Ga0210402_10000916_pt1 | contig 31625 bp, 28 predicted proteins | sample IncBWC7MmetaG_FD_161055 | JGI IMG/M metagenome (GOLD analysis project Ga0210402, IMG submission 161055) | Forest soil microbial communities from Barre Woods Harvard Forest LTER site, Petersham, Massachusetts, United States - Inc-BW-C-7-M | ecosystem: Environmental > Terrestrial > Soil >...
TCGAGCGCGACCACCTCTATGTCATTCCGCCCGGAACCTATCTCTCCATTGGTGGCGGCGCCTTGCACGTCTCGCAACCTCAGCCGCGTCACGGAGCGCGCTTGCCTTTCGACTTTTTGCTGAACTCGCTGGCAGAAGAGTACGGCGCACGTGCCGTTTGCGTCATCCTTTCGGGAACGGGCGCCGATGGCACCCTTGGACTGAAATCCGTCAAGGAGAAATCCGGACTCGTCATCGCACAAGACCCCGACGAAGCGAGCTATGACGGCATGCCGCGGAGCGCCATCATGACGGGCGCAGTGGATTTCGTGCTTCCTGCCGCGAAGATTCCGGACGCGCTCGTCAAATTCGAACGGCGAATGGCCCTCGCGCATACGCACAAGGATACGATGCCAAGGTGACACAGCACCAGAGTGGTTGCCCGCAATTGTTGAACGTCTACGCGCCAACACGAACCATGATTTTACGCTTTACAAGCAGGGGACACTGCAGCGCCGCATCGAACGGCGCATGGCGATGGCAGCAATCGAGACCGACGACGCGGATCGCTATCTCGAAATTCTGCGGAGCGACACCAACGAGCTCAACCTTCTTGCCAAGGATTTGCTCATCAATGTAACCAGCTTTTTTCGCGATCCAACGGTCTTCGATCTCCTGGCCGAAAAGATCATCCCTGACCTGATCCGCAGCCAGGCGCCCGACCACACTCTCCGCGTCTGGATTGCCGGGTGCAGCACGGGCGAGGAGACTTACTCCCTTGTCATGCTTTTCCGCGAGCAGATCTTGGCCGCAAAGAGCAGCGTCAAGCTCCAGGTTTTTGCTTCCGATGCGGACCCGGACGCCATAGCCAGTGCACGCGAAGGGCTCTATCCGGAAACCATCGAGGCCGATGTATCACCGGCGCGGCTTGCCCAGTTCTTCACGAAAGAGGATCACGGCTACAGGATTTTGCCCGACCTGCGCGCGGCGGTGGTCTTCACGGTTCAAGATGTGCTGACCGATCCGCCGTTCTCGCGCATCGACCTGGTTTCATGCCGGAACCTTCTGATCTATTTGCGCCCGGAAGCGCAGGCGAAGGTCGCCTCAATTTTCCATTTCGCGCTACGCGAGGGTGGTTTTCTTCTTCTTGGCAATTCGGAGATGATCGGCAATGTCGAAGGCCGCTTTGAGGTGATCTCCAAATCGGAACGACTTTATCGGAACGTCGGTCGCGGCCGACCGGTAGAATTTGGTTTTTCCATGAGCGACGGCGTGAGAGTCCCCACGCGTCCGGGACATGGTCAAGCGCTCTCGCGCCAAGCCGCTCTCGCCGATTTTTGCCGGCGCTTAGTGATAGAAACCTATGCGCCGGCAGCGGTCCTGATCAACCGCAAGCATGAGTGCCTCTATTATCTGGGACCGACAGAGCGTTATTTGCACGTAGCGCCGGGTCATCCCACTCACGACTTGCTCGCAATGGCGCGTGAGGAGGTGCGCATCAAGCTCCGCTCCGCAATCCGGCGTGCGTGTCAGGAGAATACGCGCATCATCGCTGCTGGCGGTTTGACGAAACACGATGGCAATCGCGATTCCTTCAGTATCGTCGTACGGCCGGTACTAAGCGAAGGCGAGGAGCTATTTTTAGTTTGCTTCGTTGACAAACCGCGGGAGGAGCAAAGGCGAGGTCGCCCCTCTGGGCCGCGGGCTGTTCCGCGGATTGCCGAGCTTGAGCAGGAACTCGGAGCCACGCGAGCGGAACTCGAGAGCGCCATCCGCGATCTTGAGATCGCCGGAGAGGAGCAGAAGGCAATCAACGAGGAGGCGCTGTCGGTCAATGAGGAATACCAGTCGACAAACGAAGAGCTGCTGACGTCGAAGGAAGAGCTGCAGTCACTCAACGAGGAGCTCACCGCTCTCAACAGTCAGCTCCAGGAGACCCTGGAGCGGCAGCGGACCACGTCGAATGACCTGCAAAATATCCTCTACAGCACCGACGTTGCGACACTTTTCCTCGATACCAAACTCAATATCCGCTTCTTTACGCCCGCCACCAAGTCAATCTTCAATGTCATTCCCAGCGACGTCGGGCGGCCGCTCGCAGACCTCAACTCGCTGACTGGCGACGACGCTCTCCTGGCTGATGCCCGGATGGTGCTGCAGACCCTTGCACCGATCGAGCGGGAGATCGAAGCTCGGAGTGGCGCCTGGTACATGCGTCGCATCCTGCCCTATCGAACCCAGGACAACGGGGTCGAGGGCGTCGTCGTCACTTTTGCCGACATCACCGAACGAAGGCACACGGCCGACGCCCTCGAAACGGCCAAGCGGCAGGCCGATCTGGCAAGCGTCGCCAAGTCGCGATTTCTCGCCGCCGCCAGCCACGACCTGCGTCAGCCGCTGCAAACCCTGAGTCTGCTCCAGGAGTTGCTGGCCAAGACCGTCGAGGGAGAACGCGCCCAAAAGCTGGTGGCGCGGCTGGCACCGACGCTGGATGCGATGTCTGGCATGCTGAATACGCTGCTCGACATCAACCAGATCGAGGCAGGCACCGTCCGCGCCGATATTGAAAACTTCCCGATCAGCACTCTGCTCGACCGGCTGCGGGATGAATTCACCTACCACGCGCAAGCACAGAAGCTCGAATTGCGAACGGTATCGTGCGGCCTTTCGATCCACAGCGATCCCCGTCTGCTCGAGCAGATGATCCGCAATCTGCTGTCGAACGCCTTGAAATATACCAGACGCGGCAAAGTGCTGTTCGGGTGCCGACGGCGAGGCGGGACCCTGAGCATCGAGATCTGGGATACCGGGGTGGGCATCCCGGCAAAAGAGCTTCACGCCATCTTCGAGGAATACCATCAGCTCGGCAATGCCGCACGGGAGCGAAGCCACGGCCTCGGCCTTGGTCTCGCCATCGTGCAGCGCTTGGCCAAGCTGTTGGGGCACCGGGTTCGTGTCCGATCAGATCCCGGCAAGGGCTCGGTCTTTTCCATCGAGGTCAATCTGCCATCGAGCACCAAGGCGCCGGAGGAGCAACGGCACGACGTTGATGAAGCGATGGTCGACGGCGTGCGCCGCACCGGCGCAATCCTGGTCGTTGATGACGATCCTGAAGTGCGTGAAGCGATAGAGCTTGTCCTGAAGCACGAGGGTCATCGCGTGACAACGGCGCCGGACGGCGTCGCGGCGCTGGAGATCGTGGCGCGACAGAAGGTCCGCCCCGATCTCATCCTTGCGGACTACAATCTGCCGAATGGCATGGACGGACTCCAGGTTACGGAAAAGCTGCGGGAAACGCTCGGTCGTGATACTCCGGTCATCATTCTGACCGGTGATATTTCGACCGACACCTTGCGCGATATCGCTCGCCACGATTGCGTGCACCTCAACAAGCCGGTGAAGGCGAAGGAAATGACGCAAGTCATCCGTCAGCTTCTGGCGCCGGCGCAATCAATGCCCGCCGCCCGCGCGCCGCACCCTGTCGAGACGGCAACTAGCCATGCGTCGGACGTGATTTTTGTCGTCGATGACGACAACGAGGTGCGCGAAGCGATTCGCGCCGTGCTGGAGGACGACGGGCGGACTGTCGAAGCCTATGCGACCTCCGAGGCATTCCTCGCAGCCTATCGACCGGGACACGGGGCATGCCTGCTGATCGATGCCTATCTGCCCGGGATCAGCGGCCTTGAACTGCTGGGGCGGCTTCGTGACGGAGGCCACCGGCTGCCGGCCATCATGATCACCGGCAACAGCGATGTGCCGATGGCGGTCAAAGCCATGAAGGCGGGTGCTTCGGACTTCATCGAAAAACCGATCGGTCGTAGCGAACTGCTCGAAAGCATCGCGCGCGCGCTCGAACAAGCGCGGGATTCGAACAAGCTGTCCGCTTGGCGGGAGGATGCAACGAACCACATTGCGAACCTCACGGCACGACAGCGGCAGATCATGGAACTGGTGCTCGCCGGCCACCCCAGCAAGAACATCGCCGCGGATCTCGACATCAGCCAACGCACCGTCGAGAACCACCGGGCCTCCATCATGAAGAGAACTGGCGCGAAGTCACTTCCGGCACTGGCCCGTTTGGCGCTTGCCGCCAACTGGAATGGTGCCGACGCGCCGCTTGTTCAAGACGAACTGCCGATCACGGCCACGCGCCGGCTGCGCGTCAGGTAGATTCCGAGGTTATTTTGGCGGCGCTTCGTGCCGCCGTTCCTTCCGTGGTGGGGCGCGAGGGCGCCGATCGGAGCACTACCAAGGTCTATCTCGTCGGCGGAGGCATCGCGTCGCTGGCCGCGGCCGCCTTCATGGTTCGCGACAGCGACGTTTTGGGCCACAACATCACCATCTTCGCGGAACTCGACAAGATCGGCGGCAGCCTCGACGGCTCTGGCTCTCCCGAGACCGGTTATGTGCTGCGCGGCGGCCGGATGATCAAGAGCAAATACGTGCAATATCGAGTTCAACGGGGAACGCAACCGCACAATCTTCGTGAGGAAATCGCGGGGCATGTCGCACTCGAATCAAGTGCGCGAGTTCGTCCTGAGCGATAAGGGAATCGACCTCGTGGATGTGTATTTCGGTAACGATCGCGTGCTGACCGGCAGCGTACGCGTCGCGCAGGAATCCCAGGAGTTCGCCGCCGCCACGCTGCGTGGGCAAGATCACCAGCGCAAGCTGCGGCAGCTCGCGAGCAGGCGAAAAACCATCGAGGCGCAGATCGCCGCGCTGTAAGCCGAAGCGGAGGTGGAGACCGCGGAGGTGCACTTTGCCATTATGCAGGAGACTTTGCAGGAAAGATCAGCGTACCAAAGCACCGATGCGATGGCGCTACGGCGCGGCGGTGCGACCAGCGCCACCGGCGAGCTGAAGGAAAAGCGACGAGAACACCCGCCTCACCGACGACTCATCAGGAAGCGGACGCGATGCCGGCGTTCCACCTGCGCCTCTACGTTGCTGGCCAGACTCCGAAATCGCTCGCGGCCTTCGCCAATCTCCAACGCATCTGCGAGACGCACCTGGCCGGACAATATTGCATCGAGGTCATAGACCTGACGAAAACCCCGCAGCTCGCTGCAGGTGATCAGATTCTGGCCTCACCGACGCTCGTACGCCGCCTGCCTGAACCGATCAAGAAGATCATCGGCGATCTTTCCAACGAAGAACGCGTCCTCGTCGGACTCGACGTGCAGCCGATCAAAGGTTGCGGAGCTCGCCTCATGTGTGGTCATAGCCGGTGCTCTGGTTGCCGCCATGGCAGGTGCAAATACGATCGGGGATTTTGTTCGGCGGCTCTCAGCTGGGATCGTAGCTGGAATCTCGGAAAAGCACTTGCGAACCATGGACGATGCCGCGGATATTCGGGCTTTCGTCCAACCGTCAACGGGAAAAGCAGGGGCGAGGCTGGGAATCAAACACGCTCGCTATGAAAGGCACTCCGGCGACAGCCACACATTGGTAGAATATTCCTTTAACGAACACGAACTAAACAACGCAGCCATCGTTCCAAGCCGATACCCCCACGTCGCGGCCTGGGATAGAATGCTCGACCATGCCCCGCTTTGACCGACCGATCGAGCCTATGACGCTCGGGAACATAAGAAGCCTCGGCGTCCGCGGGTTGTTCGCGACGGGCATATCTGCGGCGGGAGGGGCCACAATGCGGCGGCACTGGAGCGGGGTTATTCGGATCATAGCGATCATTGTGGGGTTGGGTGCTGGCATTTGGGAAAAGTTCGTCTTGGGCGGCGGCTGGATTCCGACAATGACTTTAACGATCCTGGTTTTTCTGGCGATTCCGTTCATCACCGGCCTCGTTTGGGAGGCAGCGGGGCAGCTGATGGCATGGCGGGAAATCAACCTACGCTCCGGCACCTTGGACGGCTTGGCACCCATAGACACGGGCCACCGACCCATGACATCTCCCCGCCGTTTTCCGCCGCCATGGCGCGTGGTGGAGATGCCGGGCGGGTATACGGTCGAGGACGCCAACGGACAGCAGCTCGGCACGTTCTACGGCAGCCGAACTGCTCCGGACACTGCGCGGCAGGCCCAGACCCTCACGATGGACGAGGCGCGGCGCATGGCGGCGAATTGCGCGCGGTTGCCGGAACTGCTCAACGGGCAGACGCCGGACAGGTAACAGGGGCAAAACTCGTGGCAGCTTGGTAGCCCGGGTGTCGTTGTGCTCCATCTGGGCTACGGTTTAGCTAGGAATTGCCACGACTTTTGCCCCTGTTTCTAAGGTATTTCTAAGGTATAGTAATACCATCTGGAGCGGTTGGTGGTGGATTTTGTCAAAACGAACTAATTTTGGAATTCCCAACGAAATCAATGCCGTCCGGTTCCTGTGCGTAACAAGGGCAAGACTCGTGGCGGCTTGGTAGCCCAGATTGATCGCAGCGAAATCCGGGTTAGGTCGTCCGAGATGGCGCTGCGCTCCATCCGGCCTGCGGTCTAGGGACTGCCACGACTTTTGCCCCTCTTACCCGGACAGGAGACAACCCGAAGGCAATTAGAAATGATTTCTGGGCCGACCTAACGGACGATCGTCCACACAGTGCAGCTCACGCGACCAATTCACAATTGTATGCCGGCTATCCTCGATAAGGTCGACATCAGGTTTCGGCTCACGGACAGCAGGCTTTGGCGAAGCGGCTCAGATGCTGAACTCCTCAGATCGGCGGCCGAGGATTGCGTTCGCTTGTGGCCAGTATCGAGGCGCGTCCACTGAGTCGGCAACGGCGATGATGCCCCAGCGCTCGTGGACGAGGTCACAGCATGATGGGCGTTCGGGCCAGCACTTGCCACTTTCGCCGCCGGCCGTGAAGCGTGATTTCGTGTCTCGGCAGGTGCCGGGCGCGGCAGAGGCACTGAGGCGGAAACGATGTGCCGCTCGGTTTGCTGCAGCCTTGTAATATCGCGCATCATCTGCTCCTGGGCAGACGCGTGCTGCGCCTGGGCAGACGCGAGCTGCAAAAAGCTCAGGCTTATCCGCTGCTGGCTGGTGGCAAGCTGATCGATGTTTTGCCGTAAGGCTGCGAGATCCGGCTGATCGGGAGAGGGGACGACGGCGAAGGCTGCCGGCGCCATCACGTCCTGAGTGATCTGCGCAATGGGTGCTAAACCGCCAGACGGCAAGGATGAACCGGCGACCAGCTGCTTGGCTGCATTGCTGTAAGATTGCCAAGCCAAGGTGGCAATGACACCGATGCAAATCGCCACCAAAAAGCGTGCGATAGCGCGCGAATCTCGCTTCTCCGGCACAGCCTGCCTGCCAGAGTCCGGATCATTTTTCACGCCGCACGAGAGAGGCATGGTTGCGTCCACTGAGGGCTTGATGGGCAACCAAACTACGGAATACTCGGATCGTCTAAGGTTCAGCGTGGAACCCATCGGCCCCTCCTTCCGCTAACTCGCCACTTCATCTGAGTCGCTTGAGCGGAGCAAGAGCGGAGAGCAGCTTTGCCCGTTATTCACAGGAATCCTTGACGACCCTGCGGTTTAAATCGGTCCGCGTCGGATCAGTGGGACCGCTACGCAATGGCCACCAGCCACCTGATAGATGCTAATATCCTCGGATGCCGGCGCCTGCTCCGGCGACAGGTCAACCACCGGCAAGCCGAGCACGCGCGGTGCCGCAACGCAGCCACGACGCCGAAAATCTCGCCACCGTGGCGTCACCGGTGCGGGTTTCTGTCATGGCCGCTACCTTGGGCCACTGAGCCGCGGATCGCGCGCACCAGCACCAGCGCCAGCGGAGCGGGCGGCCTTGGATCGAACGGATTGCCGACCGGGGCCCAAATATTCGGGTATCAATCTTCCCGAAAAATAAGCCGGCCGCACGATGGGCCATGTCGTCACACACCGAGCCGCCGCGAGCCACAACCGGTGACTGACGACAGGCGAATGACGGCCGCGTAGGAATCGACGCTGAAGACACTTGCGCACGTCGCCTACGAGCTGGACGCGTTTGAACCTCACCCGCACCGAGGCGGATAAACGCATGGCGATGCTGACGGCTAAGCTCCAACGGCCCTGCGGGCCGCCGCGCGCTGTTTGCCACCGGCTCGCCGCGATGCAGGCTGGTGGATTTGCGGAATGCTCCCGAAGTCGTCCGCGAGATCGGCGTCGACGACTTCCGGGCGGCCGCGAAACAGCAGCGCTTCCACCTCGACCACCGCCTGTTGGGCATTTCGCCCAGGGCAGTAGGCATGCTGCTCTGGTGGAAGATCGGCTTCGAAGATCGGTTTTTGCACGGTGCACGCCACAGGCGGACATTTGGAGCCTTCAGCGCCAAGAGCCGTGAAACAAGGTCGCGCGCGACGGATCAGACTTGAACAATGACCAGCGGTTTCAGTCCGCAGCCATACTTCGAGCGGCACACACAGGCCACATCAACAATGAATAGCGTCCCGAGGCGGGTGCTCGAATATTGGCATCGGTTCGATCAACAGTAAGTTGATAACCGGGACACCATAGACAAAGCGCTCGTTATCCACTCCCGGCAGCGCTCGACGATGCCCTGGCGTCCTACTGCGGGCTTGCTCACGCAAGCCGCCTTCCGCACTGAATAGCGCTGATGAGAGATTCGGCGGGCAACGGACTCGTTTCCGCCATCGGAATAGCCGCATTACCTTCTCCTGCGCGGGAGAAAATCACTTCGTTCATTTGGTTACGCTTTCGTTCGCCAAAGGCTCTATGCTAGGCGTTTCGAGTGGGGGTGCGAGTTTGGGGTCGAGCCGGATCGCCTCTTTGAAGTCACGGGCGGCGCGGTCATTTTCGCCTTTTCCGCGGTATGCGCGTCCACGATTGTCGTACGCATTGGCGAGCTTGGGATTAAGCCTGATTGCTTCGGTATAGTCGGCGATAGCGTCGCCGTAGTCGCCTTTAGCGCTGTACGCTAGGCCGCGATAATTGTAGGCGACCGCGAACTCGGGGTCGAGCCTGATCGCCTTGGTATAGTCGGCGATGGCACGGTCATTCTCGCCCATGGCGCCGTATGCCCGTCCACGATTGGCGTAGGCACTTGCGACCTTGGGATTAAGCTTGATCGCCGTGGTAAAGTCGGCGATTGCGTGGCCGTAGTCGCTCATAGCGCTGTACGCGACACCTCGATTATTGTAGGAGATTGGGTATCTGGGATCTAACCGGATAGCCTCGCTGTATTCGATGACGGCGTGATCATTGTCACCCTTGGCGCCGTACGCGAAACCGCGGGAGAATGCGTACTTCGGATCGAGCCCGGTCCCCTCCCTTGAATAATTGATAACGCGATCCACCTCGCCCTTCAGAAGGCGTTCTATGTTCTCGCCCCCGGCGATCTGAGGATTCGACGGAGTAAGGCTCCTTTGCCGTTCGCGTTTGCGGATAATTGAACTTGCTAAACGAAATGCATCACGCAGATTCGGTGTACGGGGCAGCGCAGTATTGAAAAAGGCGCCGCCGAAGTAGGTCCAATCGTTGCCATTTTTGCAGCCGAAGGAGGTGTGATCGGCGTCCGCCGCGGTTATGATCAGCGTGTTCGGATCCGCGAGCGGGCGAATGAAAACTCCCGAATAGCACGCCGAAATGACAACAACGCGGTGTTGCACATGCGTATCGTTTAGCACAGTGACCAGATTTAAAGGTGACAGAATCTCCTCACGGGTCCCGGCCTTCACCTCAAGGCCGGCCCGGGAACCATGAGATGTCAGGATTACAAACAGTACATCCTTTTGAGCGTCCATTGTCTTGGAGGCTGACTGCAATGTGGCTGCAACCATCTCGAGATTCGCATCCTCCTGGCGCTTTGTGTTGGCGCGCACGATGACGGAACTACCGCCGAGACGCTCGGCCACGATTCGGGCCGCGCCCTTAGCCTCAGTCTCAAATACGCTTTGATCGCCGTACAGTCCAAACGCCACAACGGTGACGTTCGGCTTGAACTCGGCACCGTGTGAGGCAGACAAAAAGGTGAGAAGTAATAAAGCGACCAAGCATGACGCTGGCGGAATACGGCCACCCTCAAATCTTCTCATGAGCCGCTTTCCGGCTTTACAGTGGCTGATGAATACAGGTTCGAGACAACTACCAAGGGAACGATTATCGCAACGTATTTGAGCGAATCTACCGAGACTCGCGCGCGGGAGTATTTTCGAAACTATATCGTAACTCCATGAATAGCCCATGATCATCGCGCGGATTACCGCGCCTCGGTCAGATGCGCCGCCTGCATTCCAGGTTAAACGGCCCGCGCCGCTCGGGCGACACTCGGGACTCTCACGCATCGCTGTTCTCCTGTGGATTCGCTTGGCTTAAATCGCGTCGTGGTACTGCATGCGACTCCATCATCATGGCCACAATCGAAACCAGAAGCACGCGTTGCACCTTGCGCTCTTTTTCATCTCGGTTGATAGGGCACGCGTAACGCAATTCTAATGCGCTTTTTGTGCCGGCTTTTGAAACCGCCGTGACATTCGAGTCATGGGCATATCGCCTTTTAGACAGAGCTCGGTCGGCCAAGCCGATGCCTTCCGATCCCGAATAAAGTCCCCAAATGCAATTCCGTTCCGCTCAAAGTCCTGCCTGTCGTCGTGATATTTCAACGAACGCAAAGTAGGAATGACAGCCATAATGGTGCGTTATCGTTCGGAGCTGGATCAATGGCAAATCGCAGTGGCGTCCCACGAGTATCCCCCAGCTCGGCTCTATTCCTATCAAACCGCAACCAATGTTAAAATCGCCTTATTTCTCGCTTTGAGATCGGATTGACCTCAAGACGTCCTGCGCCCGCATGGTCCCACAACACCACCTCGGTCAACACATCCTCTCTTGAGCGGTTCGACAGCTTACCCTTCGATAAGTGCTATTCTGGGAAGCTCCGGCGGTGCGAATCTGGAACCGCCGGGCCAATCATCGCCATCCCACCAGACATATTCATCATGACTGCGGTAGCTGTAATGTTTGTAATAGCCATCATAGGCGCGATAGCCACGGCACCCATCATAGCCACCGCACCCACCGTCGGTATGGGGGCCATAGCCACCGCAGCCACCGCAGTAGCCGCGATCATATCTCGGGTAACATGGCGTGCGAAAGCAACCACCACCCGGCCCAGGCTCAACGGACCCCGATAGAGTCCCCACGATCAGCACTGCTGCGAGAAATCCGCTCAGCATGATTCATCTCCGGCCTCAGGGTGTCCGCATCTCTTCGAGCGTGGGCATACTTATCCGTGCGCGGGAATCCGGCAAGCCATCGATCGGATGTTGGTAAATGACGGTAATGGGAGTAGACGGCCGGCTAGCAATCCCCGCCCTGGCCGGCCACTACCCGAGCCGCCCGCTCGGAAGAACTATCGTCCTGCGCCGCGGCGCGTCCGGCCGAAGGCTGATTAGCACTCTGCTGCGAACCGGAGTGATCCATAGCGCTGTCGCCGTGGCCTAGTCCTGGGCCTTCAACGAGGTGGCGGCGCCTTGCCGTTGCCAAACGACGAAAGGAGCGGCGTGAACCGGCCCTTTGTCCATTATCGGCTTTCTTCTCAGTTCGATAGAGACAACTGCCTCAATGTCCCTTGTCGGGACAACCCCATCCAGGGGGGCATTTTGACTTGGCTGCGCATCCCCTTTCCCGTGGGGCCTTGAAAGCGCCGCTTCGGTCTTGGCGCTGGGCGACACCGCGCGGTACTGCCGCATGCGGGCAACCCTGTCGGAGCTGTTGCGTTTCATCTTTCAAAAGCTGGGGTGCGTGTCCCAACATTGGAATGAGCACCATGACAAGCAAAGTGATGATCGGATTGGCCTCCGCAGCGATTTTCTCGGTCGCTACAATGATGAGTGCATCTGCTCAAAGAATCACAGCACAAATACCAAAGCGGACGTGCGAGATGGTAACGGTCGACACTCAGAATTGGGGGAAGCAAACCATACAGGTTTGCGGACGGCTTGGTGGCCCTCGTGGCCAAGCCCCTGGATTACTTCGTGGCCGAGTGTCTCCCCAGAAGCAGCAACCCCGCTGAGCGAACGGCACCAAACTCTCCGGCGCGAGCAGCCGGAGAGTTTGCATAGCCGCGAGCACGCCAGCAGCTTGCGGAAATATCAATTACAGGCAGCAACCAGGGCATAGTTGTACGCCGCGTCGCCCATTGTGCTGCTGACCACCGGCGGCACTCGTCCCGGCTACCGGATCAGGCATGCGATCGATATCCGCAATCTTGACTGCCATTTTTAGCCGGATTGAGTGACGTGAGATCCGGCACGGCCGTGATGATACGGCGACCGCCGGCTCGGGGTTTCGCTGGCGTTCAACTGGAGCTACGGCTTCTCGCCTTTTCCACCCAGCCCCACGTCGCGCCCCATCATCTCCAACGCCGGCAACTCCAGCACATCCAGCGGCGATCGGGTCGTCTCCTCCGGCAGCCGCCCGATGCCGGCGCGCAGCAGGGCAGCGCCGACGGCGCGGTTCGCTGTCACCACGCACAGCGGCACCGCAAACGCGAGCCCGCCGGCGATCAGCAGCGCGTACGGGATCGCGACCGGCGCCGCGACCGCCAGCGCCCCAAGGCACGCCCATCCGAGCGCCGTCTGCGGCCACAGCTTGGCAACCGCGAGCCGCAGCGGCACCGCGTGATCGTCGCGCGCCTGGGAGCCCCAGCCCACGCTGCCGCCGAACACCAGGGTTGCGAGGAATACCGTGTGGGCGAACCACATGATCGGAGAGAGCATCAGGAAGAAGATCGTCTCGATCGCGACGTTGACGAGAAACAACGGGCCGCCGCCGTAACGGTAGCGCGCCTTCGGACGCGTCAGGGCGTCAATTACGGTGGCAATCTTCGGTGCGAACCACATGATCAGCACCAGGATGAGCACCGCAAGGCCGGCGTCGGGCGCCATGAAGGCCGACGGCCGCTCGGCGGTAATGACACCATACGTGCCGAGCACCAAAAGGGCGATCCACGCCGGCGACCCGAGAAACATCAGGATCGCGAAGGCGAGCTGATAGCGGCTGACGAGTTTCAGCCCTGGCAGGGCCAGAAAACGCCAGTACTGCATGTTGCCCTGGCACCAGCGAATGTCGCGCCGGATGAATTCCAGCAGGGTCGGGGGATTCTCCTCCCAGCCGAGATGCTCCTCGGGGAGCACCCGCACCTCGTAGCCGGCGCGGCGCATCAGCACCGCTTCGATCTGGTCGTGGCTGAGGATATGGCCGCCCAGGGGCCCGCCCTCGGGAAGCGGCGGGATGTGGCAATGCGCCGTGAAGGGTTTCAGCCTCAGCACCGAATTGTGCCCCCAGTGCGGGCCGCAGTCGCCCTGCCACCAAGCGCTGCCGGTGGTGTAGGACCACATGCCGAGCCGCATGCCAAACTGGAAGATGCGGGCAAACGCGCTGGTCGACGGCATGCCGACCACGAGACCTTGCAGGATGCCGATCTCCGGCGAGGCCTGCATGATGCGCACCATTCGCAGGATCGCGGAAGCCGGAATGAAGCTGTCGGCGTCCAACGTCACGGCGAAGTCATGGGCGCCGCCCCAGCGCAGGCAAAAGTCTCTGATGTTGCCGGCCTTGAAGCCGGCATTGTCCTCGCGCCGGCGATACGTAACCGCGATCCGGCCGCGCCATTTCTCCGCGAGGTCCTCAAAGCAGAGCTGCTCGGCCGCGGCCACGGCGGCGTCGCTGGTATCGCTGAGCGCATAAAGATGAAATTGCCCGCCGACCGGCGCAAGGCCGTCAAGCATAGGTGCGAGATTGCGGATGACCCGCGCGGGGTCTTCATTGCGGATGCAGGCCATCAGAGCGACCGATGCCGTGATCGGCTCGTCGCCGCGAATGCGCGCCGCGGCGGGCGTGACGGTCGCGACCGGGTCTTTGGCGAAACGCAGGATCAGGAACCCAATGGCGGCGTTCCAGAAGCCGATCACGGTCCATGGCAGGGTGACAAGGAACAGCGCCAGCAGCGCGATGTCGAGCGCTCCGAGGCCGTCGGCCGAAAGTGCGATGGCGGAGAGCCACATCACGGCCGCCATGGTGGCGATTACCAGAATGGTGAACAAAACTCGCCGTCCGTTCAAATGCGACGGGCTTGCAAGCAGGTCGGGCAGGGCCGGCGACCCGGCTCGGAATTCTGTCATGGAGATATTGCTTTGGATTGGGACCGCGCTGGGTGAGATATAGCGTTTTAGACGTTTCGGAGTCCAACACGAGGGCTGGCGATCCTAATTTGGCACGGTGTGTATGCTCCCTCGCCCGCTTGCGGGGGAGGGAGCGCAGGCGCCATGCCAAAATGAGATTGCCCTGCAACACGAGGGTGGGCGGATGGGCGGTCAGATTAGCGAGAAGGCGCATGCCCTGTGGTATGTCGGCCCCCATCGTGCCGAAATTCGCACCGAGACCTTGGCGGCCGAGATCGGTCCCGGCGAGGTTCGGATCGAGGCTCTTTACGGTGGCATCAGCCGCGGCACCGAGCGCCTGGTTTTCACCGGCCGTGTGCCGACCGGCGAATATGCCCGCATGCGCGCACCCTTGATGGCCGGGGATTTCCCGTTTCCGGTGAAATACGGTTACGCCACCGTGGGCCGTGTCGTGGCGGGCCCGGATGCGCTCATCGGCCGCATCGCATTCGCGCTCCACCCGCACCAGACCGCATTCACGCTGCCGGCAGACCGGATTGCACTGTTGCCGGTCGATGTGCCGGCCTCCCGCGGCGTCCTCGCCGCCAACATGGAGACTGCGCTCAATGCTTTGTGGGATGCAGCACCCGGCCCGGCGGATCGGATAGCAGTGGTGGGCGCCGGTGTAGTCGGCTGTCTATGTGCGTGGCTGGCCGGTAAGCTTCCGGGCGCCGAGGTTACTCTGATCGATATCGACAACAGCCGCGCCGCGGTCGCGGCCGCTCTGGGCACGGGTTTCGCGTTGCCTGACGCGGCCGTCGGGGAATGCGATCTCGTGATTCACACGAGCGCTTCCCCGGCGGGGCTTGCCACGGCCTTTCGGCTCGCCGGCAACGAAGCGACTGTGCTGGAGTTAAGCTGGTATGGCTCCGGTGAAGTTGCGGTTCCGCTCGGCGAGGCGTTCCACAGCTGCAGGCTTCGGTTGATATCGAGCCAAGTCGGGCAGGTGGCGCCCTCGCATCGGCCGCGCTGGTCCCATGCCCGCCGGATGAGGGCGGCGCTCGGTCTACTGGCCGATCCGGCGCTCGATGCGGTGATCGCGCCGGCGATCGACTTTCATGATCTGCCGGCGGCGCTGCCGAAAATTCTCACCGGGCCGGATGGTGTGCTATGTCAGCTCGTCCGTTATCCGGCCGCAACGATTTAAGGCTACAAGTCTGTCATCGCCCGGCTTGACCGGGCGATCCAGTAAACACCGTGGATACTGGATCGCCCGGTCAAGCCGAGCAATGACACTGCCAAAAAAGGCCCCCCGTGTACGCCGTCGAAGTTTCCGACCACATCATGGTTGCGCATTCGTTTCGGGGCGACGTATTCGGCCCGGCCCAACGCCTCCACGGCGCGACCTTTGCGGTCTCGGCGGCATTCATGGCCGACACGCTTGATGCGAACGGCATCGTGGTCGATATCGGGCGCGCGTTCGAGGTGCTGCGTCAAGTTCTCGCACCGCTCAACTATCGTAATCTGGACGAAATCCCGGCATTCAAATCCCTCAACACCACGACCGAATTTCTCACCAAGCACGTCTTCGACGAACTGACGGCAGCCGCCAAGCGCGGCGAACTCGGCCGCGATGGCCGTGAGATCAGTGCAATCCGGGTGACAATCGCAGAGTCTCCGACTGCGCGGGCATGGTACGAGGGGGCGTTATGGCGGCGGTGACCTTTGCGGTGCCCGGGAGCCTCGATCAACCGACTGGCGGCTATAGGTACGACCGGCGCGTGATCGCCGGATTGCGGCAGCGCGGCTGGGAGGTCGATGTTATCGATCTAGGCGATGGATTTCCGCGTCCGACGCCCGAAACCATCCATGCAGCATTGCCCCGCCTTCGCCGCGTGCCCGCCGGTCAACCCGTCGTGGTGGATGGACTTGCTCTTGGCGTTCTGCCTGAAGCGGCCGCTGCGCTGCGGTCGAGCCATCGGGTGATCGCGCTCGTGCATCACCCACTGGCGCTTGAATCCAGGCTCACGCCTGCCGAGGCGGCGGCGCTGCAAGACAGCGAGCGCGCGGCGCTCGGGGCCGTGAGCCGCGTGGTCGTCACCAGCCCGGCGACGCGCCGGATCTTGGTGGCGGATTACGGCGTTCCGACCGAGATGATCGCAGTCGCTTTGCCGGGTACGGAGCGTACGACTTGCACTGCGGTCACGCGTGAACCGGCGCAGGAGACCATCAATCTCCTCGCCGTCGGCGCCGTGGTGCCGCGCAAGGGCTATGACGTCCTGATCGAGGCGCTGGAACACCTCGCCGATCTCGACTGGCAGCTCGTGATCGCAGGCGATTGCAAGCGGGATCGCACAACCGCGGGAGAAGTGGCGGCCATTATCGCGCGCAAGCGCCTCGAGTCGCGCGTGTGCCTTGCTGGCGCGGTGAACGAGCACGAGCTTGCGGCGCTCTATTGCGACGCTGACGTCTTCGTGCTTGCTTCGCGCTTCGAGGGCTACGGCATGGCTTACGCGGAAGCGATCGCCCACGGGCTGCCGGTGATCGGCACACGGACCGGCGCCGTTCCGGACACCGTGCCGGAAGGAGCTGGCATTCTGGTGCCACCGGACGATGTTGTGGCGCTTACTGCGGCGTTGCGGTCGATGATTGCCGATTTGGGCCTGCGCGAGTGTTGTGCCACGGTGGCGCGCGCGGCACCAATGCCGACCTGGGAGGCCGCCGTCCAGACATTCCTCGACGTGTTGCAGACTGCCGCATGAGCGGCTTTCCGGCCTGCTGGCTGGCCATGCGCGAACCTTATGATCGCGCCGCGCGCAGCGCCGCGGTGCTGGATGCGGTTGCCGCCGCTTTCGCGGGCGCATCGACCGCCGCAGTGACGGATCTCGGCTGCGGCACGGGAGCAACCATGCGGGCGATTGCGCCGCGCTTGCCTGCGCGGCAGAGCTGGCGGCTAATCGACAACGACGAAGCCCTGCTTGAAGCGGCCAGAAGGGCGGCGCCCGCCGGGACAAACGTCACCACGGTCGCGGTCGATCTTGCTTGCGCGATCGAGCAAACGCTTGGCAGTTGCGATCTTGTGGCTACGTCGGCATTACTCGATCTGGTATCCGCCGCCTGGATTGATCGCTTGGTCGCATACCTCGCGCGCATGTCGCGCCCGCTCTATGCGGCGTTGAGTTACGACGGCGTCGTCACGCTGACGCCGGAGACTCGTCACGACGAGGCTGTGATCGCCGCGGTCAACTGCCACCAGCGCACAGATAAAGGGTTCGGACCGGCGCTCGGACCCGCTGCGGCGCGGACCGCGCCGGAGCGGTTTAGCCGCGCCGGCTTTGCCGTCATCGCGGGCCGCTCCGATTGGCGGTTCGGCCCCGACGACCGGGAGATCCAGATGGAGATGCTGGCTGGCTGGGCCGTCGCCGCTGGCGAGATCGGCGTCGATCCCTCGATCCTCGAAGAATGGCTCCACGAGCGTCGCAATCACCTCGCCGCCGGCCGCTCGCAGATGCGGGTCGGTCATATCGACTTCTTCGCGACACCGATGGGTCGCCGTTGAGCCGAAAGATCGCAATCGAACAGCACCTCGTTGCCGAGAACATGCGTCACCGTGTGCGGGCGCAACGCCTCATCGCACCGCGTGATGGGCGCAAGATCGAGGCTGGAGCGGCCGCCGCCGAGGATGATCGGCGCCACCACAACATGCAGGCGATCGAGGCAGCGCGCTTCCAGGAAGCGCGCGACGGTCGCCGGGCCGCCTTCGATAAGGATGCGTCGCAGGCCGCGCGCCGCGAGGCTCGTCAGTATATCGCGAGGATCGAGGCAGCCCTGCGCCGAAGGCAGCGCAATGCGTTCGATTCCGGCAGGCGGTTGCGCACTGGCGTCGTTGGCTGTGATCACCAGGCGGCGCACGCCGTCGTCGCGAAACGCGCGCGCGGCGGCGGGCAGGCGGCCGTTGGGATCGATGACGATTCGCGCGGGATGCGGCCCGGCGACGCGGCGCACAGTCAACAAAGGATCATCCGCCAACGCGGTCCCGACACCTACCACCACGGCGTCCATGAGGGCGCGTAACCGGTGGAGATGATCGAGCCCTTCGGCGCCGTTGATGTAGTGGGAGTGTCCGGTCGCGGTCGCGGCCCGCCCGTCAAGCGATTGCCCGATCTGGCCAACCACAAGAAGATCATCGACCTGACCGGCTCGCAGGGGCCCGAAAATCCCGTCCCACCGGGACGCGCTATTGCGGCATCCAGCCCGGATCGCCGCCAGGGCATCGCACCAATGCGGGTCCTCGGGACTTCGGGAGATGGGATCGATCACGTTCATAGGATGCCCGGGGCGCACGTGCGCGCACTTTATCAGGAATTTCCCCGCGACCAACGCCTCGATGGAACGGGCGGATCGACGACGATCGGGCGCTATTTCGCCCCACCGCCCCCCCGCCCGATGCCGTGATACGCAAACCCCTGCAACTCCTCCGGGCGATATACGTTACGCAAATCCACCAGCACGGCCTGCTTCATCATCCCCTTGAGGCGCTCGAAGTCGAGGGCGCGGAACTGCTCCCACTCGGTAACGATGACGAGTGCGTCGGCGCCTTTGGCGCAGGCGTAGGGACCGTCGCAGAATTCGATGCCTGCGAGCACCTGTCGGGCCTGCTCCATTCCGACCGGATCATAGGTCCGCACCGTCGCTCCCATGTCAATGAGCGCAGTGATCAACGGGATCGAAGGCGCGTCTCGCATGTCGTCGGTATTGGGCTTGAAGGTGAGGCCGAGCACCGCGATCGTCTTGCCGCGCAGGCTGCCCCCAAGCGCCGCCGCGATCTTGCGGAACATGCCGCGCTTGCGGGCTTCGTTGACGGCCGCGACCGTCTCGACGATACGCAGTGGCGCTTCATAGTCCTGCCCGGTCTTTATCAATGCGACCGTATCTTTGGGAAAGCACGAGCCGCCGTAACCCGGCCCGGCATGCAGAAATTTCGACCCGATGCGGTTGTCGAGGCCGATGCCGCGCGCGACTTGCTGGACGTCGGCGCCCACTTTCTCGCACAACTCCGCGATCTCGTTGATGAAGGTGATCTTGGTGGCGAGAAACGCGTTCGCAGCGTATTTGATCAGCTCCGCGGTGCGCCGGCTGGTGTAGAGAATTGGCGCCTGATTGAGATAGAGCGGCCGGTAGAGCTCCGCCATCACTTTGCGAGCGCGTTCGTCGTCGGTGCCGACCACGATGCGGTCCGGATGCTTGAAATCCTGAATCGCCGCACCCTCACGGAGGAATTCCGGATTCGACACCACCGCGGCGTCCGCGTCCGGGCGCGTTTCCCGGATGATGCGTTCGACCTCGTCGCCGGTGCCCACCGGCACGGTGGATTTTGTGATCACCACCGTAAAGCCGGTGAGCGCTGTCGCGATCTCGGCCGCGGCCGCACGGACGTAGGACAGGTCCGCATGGCCGTCGCCACGGCGGGACGGCGTGCCGACCGCTATGAACACGGCATCGGCCTCGGCAACCGGTTTGGCGAGTTCGGTGCTGAAATCAAGCCGCTCTTCGCGCGTGTTTCCGACCACGAGACGGTCGAGGTCCGGCTCGAATATGGGCATTTCGCCCGCACGCAGCCGCGCGATCTTGTCCGCATCCTTGTCGACGCAGGTAACGTGGTGGCCGAAATCTGCAAAACAGGCGCCGGACACAAGTCCGACATATCCGGAGCCGATCATTGCAACGCGCATGGAAAATTCCGTGTCTTGGTGCCTCGATCAAGCATGTTTCGCCCACCCCCAACCCTTCCCTCCCTCGCTTGCGGGAAGGGTGGGGGGCGGGCGAACGCGTGATCCGTAGATGCGACGATATGCCTGAATTTTGCCGGATTGATAGTCGGTTCGTGACTCGTTTGAACCGATGCCCTGCGAAATTCAGGCGAGGCTGGCCCAGGGCGAATAGCCTGATCTTGGCCACATGGGCGCTCCTAATGCAAATGAGACGGCGGGCGGACGACCGGCAACGCTTCGGCGCCATACGGGAGCGGTCTTGGTACCCGCCCGCGACGGTCCATTCCCATTGAGCAAAAACGGCATAGCTTTGTTCCACCGGGAGGACTAAGAAACGGGCGCGAAGTATTGTCGTTCTGTATTAGTGTTTGCGTTGCCAGTGTGGTGGGGCGGAATGCAATTGGAAAACATGCCAAGAGGGCTCGGCCCGTTCGGCACGGCCGAGGATATTGCGGTTCAGCGCGGCATAGCGGAATTTCAGGCCGGCCGGCCCGTCATCATTGCGGATGCCGACGAAATGATCGTGACATTGCCCGTTGACGGTCTGACTGAGACGACGTGGAGCGCCTTCAAGGCTCTGTGTGCGCCGGTCGCGCCGCGCCTTGTCATAACGAAGCGGCGTGCGCGGGTGATCGGTCTGGATGTTCCGGGCCCTGTGTTCATCGCCGTGGCGGGCGGCGACACGCGCGATACGATTTGGTCGCTCGCGGTGGGATTGCGTTGCGAACGCCGCAGTCCGACCGGGATGGCTGGCGCCGCCGCAACCCGCGCAATCGATCTTGCCAAACTGGCGCAGCGTTTTCCTGCCCTCCTGGTGGCTGACGCCAAAGCGATTGCGCCCGCCATGTTGGCGCAGATGATCGCGGTGCACGCCGATGCCTTGGCTCACGTCAATGACAAGATCCTCGATACGTTGGAGATCGTGAGCGAGGCCCGAATCCCGCTACCGGATGGCGCCGCTGCTCGGTTCTGCGTATTCCGTGATGCTGTCGGGTCGAGCCCGGTCGCCATCATCCTCGGCGAACCTGATTTTTCGAAACCGGTCAATGTACGGGTGCATTCGGCCTGCCTCACCGGCGACGTATTCGGGTCGCGCCGGTGCGACTGCGGGGCGCAGCTCAAGCTTGCAATGGCGCAGCTGTCCGATGCCGGAGGCGGCATTGTGCTCTACCTGGAGCAGGAAGGGCGCGGATTGGGGCTCGCAAACAAGATGCGGGCCTATATGCTCCAGGATGACGGGCTCGACACCATGGATGCCAACATGATGCTCGGGTTCGATGACGACGAGCGCAATTACGGCGTTGCAGCACGTATGCTCAAGATGATCGGGGCCAACCGGGTTCAGCTCCTGACGAACAATCCCGGTAAGCTTGAAGCATTGTCGGAAAGCGGCGTCGAAGTCTGCGCGCGCATCGCGCTACATACGGAGATCAATCCGGAAAACCGCCGCTACCTCGCCACCAAGGCAGCCCGCGCCGGCCATTGGCTGGATGACATGCTGGAGGCAGGCCTGGAGCCTCAACGCGAAGCGATAAGGTCGCGGACGGGATCCTGAGAGGTGTTCGTCATCCGAGCTTCAATCAATCGAAGCCGATCCATTTCATTTTTGGGACACCTTTCCAGAAGTCGTGGCCACGCTTGTCCCGGCCATCCAGGTTACGCTGGCTATTGCGGCCACAACCCGCTGAAAGCGGGCATCAGGCTGTCAACAATGCACTTGTGCGCGTGACCTGTTGTGCGGACCGAGGAGGCACGTTCGAGAAGAGCAGGCCGAGTCCCTCCGTCATCGTCGGGTGCGCCAGAATGGCGTCGCGTAGCCTCAAATATGGCAGGTCTGCCAACATTGCCGTCTGCACCGCGGCCATAACCTCGCCGGCGCCGGCGCCAATCATCGTAAAGCCGAGAATGCGGTCGTCACTCTCGCCGACAATAGCCTTCATGAGGCCTTGTTTCTCGCCGGTGGCCTGCGCCCGCAGCACCGCGCTCGTGGGCAGCCGCGCAACGCGCGTGATGACACTTTGACGTTCCGCTTCACGTTCGCTCAATCCCACGTGGGCGAGTGGAGGATCGGTGAACATGCAATATGGCACAAGCCGATCGCGCGTGCTGCGGTTCCCTCCGGCCAGATTGTCCCTGATGATCTGAAAGTCGTTGGCGGATACGTGCGTGAACTGCGGGCTACCGGCGCATTCACCGATGGCCCAGACCTTGGACGCACTCGTCTCCAGCCGCTCATTCACACGAACGTAGCCACGACCGTCCAACTCGACGCCGGCCTCCTCAAGCCCTATCCCGGCGGTGTTCGGAATACGACCGACCGCGACCAGGATGTCGCTGCACTCGATGCTCTTGTCACCCGAGGTCGTACGTACGACAAGGCTGACTTTCTCTCCGGATCGGCCGCTCGCTTGGAGAAGCTCAGCCCCTACGAGAACTTGAATACCTTCGTCGTCGAGTATCCGCCGTATCTCATGGGAGACGTCGAAATCCTCCCGGCCCATAAGCTGAGGGCCAGACTCGATGACGGTCACGTTGCTACCGAAGCGACGGTATGCCTGTGCAAATTCAAGACCGCTATAGCCACCCCCAAGCACGACCAGATGCGGCGGCACGTAGTCGAGTTCCAGAGCCCCAATATGGGTGAGCGGCCGGGCTGCGTCCAAGCCGGGAACGCTCGGAATTGCCGCGTGCGTTCCGACATTGAGAAAAACCTGGTCGCCTGCCAGCACGCGCGTCCCTCCGTCATTAAGGCGCACCCCGACCGTTTTCGGCGCCGCAAAACGTCCGGTCCCCATGATGAGTTCGGCGCCGCTTGTCTGGTAGTTCTGCAAATGTGCTGCAATCTGGCCGTCAACCATATCGCGCTTACGCTTGCGAACCCTCGCCATATTGGCCGCGACGGCATCGGCCTTCGTGCCGAACTCCGCGGCGCGATGCACCAGATGCGCGACTTTTGCGCTCCAAATTTCATTCTTGCTGGGCAGGCAGGCGACGTTGGGACAAGAGCCCCCTATCCACTGCCGCTCCACAACGGCAGTCCGTCGCCCTGATCGCGCCATATGCCAGGCCAAGAGCTTGCCACCCATTCCGCTGCCGAGGACCAGGATTTCGAACCGCTCCGGTTGAGACATGCGCTTCCACTCTCGTATGGGAACTCTGAGTAGACAACATGCGTACGCGAACGGCGGTTCCCGTATTGCTGCGATCTGCGCATTATTGCGTCAATCTTAGCCGGACGTGAGGCGGCACCTCGTCCCGCGAGCGAGCTCTCGCCAGCAAAAGCCGGGAGCTCTCGAGCTGCGTGCGCCGATGGCGCGAAACCATCCTCGCGATTGCGGTCTGTCGCGAAATGCGCCGCGCGCGGAATTCCGAGGCCGCCATTGCCGTCAGCGAAGGGAGCGCGGGAATTGACCGCGTGAGCGTTCGACGAAATGATCATTTTCGTAACCAGCGGGTCCAAGCGAAAGGCGGCGCTTTCGTCCGCAAGCAACTGCGCTTCGGCAATGGGACGTTCAAGCATGATCTCCGAAAAATCGATGACCACTTTTTCGGGATCATGCTTTGGAACAAACTCTCAAAAAGGTGCTTGATCAATCGTCAGATCGATAGTCCGTCGGACAGGCGGCGCGCGCGTGGTGGAGTCGGAGAGTCCGGTCCGGTAAATCGCATGGCGCGCGGCAGCGTTGAGCGACAAGAAAAAAGTCGGAGCGACGTGACGCAAATGCGCAGTGTGGGCCAGCGCCGAACTCATTAGTTCGAGAGGAGTACAGGCATGGAAACCACCAACCGACAGCTGATGTGGTATGGCATGTTCCTGTTCCTACTCGGGCTGGTCACCGGCCTCGTCGAGCAACGTTTCACCAATGTGCGCATGGGACTCGCCGCCCACCTGGAGGGTGTGGTGAACGGCACCTTCCTGGTTGCGCTGGGCGCCATATGGACCGAGGTGAGACTAACGCCATTAGCAAAGGCGACGGCATACTGGACCGCGCTTTACGGCACCAATGTGAACTGGTTGGTCACGACGCTCGCCGCGGTTTTCGGTACGACGGCCTTTTCTCCAATCTGGGCAGCAGGCCTTAGTGGCCAACCCTGGCAAGAGAGTCTTGTCACGGCCGGATTCCTGAGTGTCAGCGTTGCGATCATCGTCTCCACGGTGCTTGTTCTTTGGGGTCTGCAGTCGAAGCTCGATATTTCAGACGCAGCGCAAGGGCGGAGAAGATGAGTGAGATCGACGAGCAGCCACGCGTCGAGCGAAGGTCAGCAAAATCCACAGTCGCGGACCGCGCGCGTTCTCGAGCACGCGATGCTTCTCTTCAAGTCCCCTCCACGGCCACGCCAAGCTCGCAGCAGCAGACCGAGTTTAAGAGTCTCTCCGGTCGTGGCCGGCCGCCATTCGAATGTATCGCATTAGTGCTGCAAGGCGGCGGGGCTCTCGGCGCGTATCAAGGCGGCGTCTATCAGGCGCTCGCCGAAGCTGACCTGCATCCTGACCTGGTGGCAGGAATTTCGATCGGAGCGATCAACTCCGCCATCATTGCGGGCAATCCGCCGGAATACCGCGTGCAACGGCTGCGCCGTTTCTGGGAACAGGTCAGCCAGCCGCTGCTGGGCATGCCGACCACGCCCGTGAAAATGAATGAGTTCACGCATCGTCTTGTCAACGAAACAAGAGCGATGGGCATTCTCCTTTTTGGTGCACCCAATTTCTTCGTTCCACGGTTGCCGTCACCACTTTTGGTGCCGGGCGCAACTCCGGACTCCTTGAGCTTCTATGATCTGTCGCCGGTTCGCGCGACACTCGCTCAAATCGTCGACTTCGATTTGATCAACAACGGGCCAATGCGCCTGTCCGTCGGCACCGTCAACGTGCGCAGCGGCAACTTTCTGTATTTCGATACGACAACGCATCGGATCGGACTGGACTGCATCCTCGCCAGTGCCGCACTGCCTCCCGGGCTCCCTGCCGTTGAAGTCGGGGGGGAGTACTATTGGGACGGCGGACTTCTTTCGAACACGCCACTCGATTGGGTGCTGGAATCCTCAGATCGGCGGGACACGCTAACGTTCCAGGTCGATCTTTGGAACGCGAAAGGGAACCTGCCCCGGGATCTGATCGAGGCAGACCTTCGCCAGAAGGACATTCGCTACTCCAGCCGTACCCGGCTATCGACAGACCGGTTCTGCAAGGCTCAGAGGTTGCGCCGGGCGATGCGGGCACTTATCGACGATCTGCCACTCGACTTACGTCACTCGCGGCATGCGCAAATGTTGGCCGCAGAAGCAGACGACAAAGTCTATAACATTATCCACCTCATCTACCACGCTCGGAACTACGAGGGCTCTTCCAAGGACTATGAGTTTTCGCGGCTGACGATGGAGGAGCACTGGGCGGCTGGATACGACGACACGGTCCGCACGCTCCGTCATCCCGAAGTTCTTCAGCGGCCCACCCATCCGGACGGGGTCTTCGTCTTCGATGTTGCTCGCGATGGGCGCTTATAGCTGGAGTTTACGTCCGCAATGCGGCTCACGGATTTTTCTGACACCGCCGTGGTCAAGTGCGCCTATCCCGAAACTGAAGGAGGCCGTCATGAAGTTGGCTGAAGTTCGCGCGAACGCATTCGCGATGCCACTGAACAATCCGGCATATCCCAAGGGGCCGTATAAGTTCTACAATCGCGAGTACGTTGTGATCAGCTACAGGACGGACCCGAACATCCTGCGCGCAGCCGTGCCGGAGCCGCTCGAAGCCGCCGGCGACACGGTGAATTACGAGTTCATCCGCATGCCCGATTCGACAGGATTTGGCGACTACACAGAAACTGGTCAAGTCATTCCGGTCCGCTTTCGGGGAGCCGACGGGGTCGTAACAGAAGGCAGCTATGCGTACGCGATGTATCTCGACGACAACTCGCCGATTGCCGGAGGCCGCGAGATCTGGGGATTTCCGAAGAAACTCGCCACGCCTCAGATTTCGCACGAGAGCGAAACTGTCGTCTGCACACTGCACTATGGGTCGGTGCTCTGCGTGTCAGCCACCATGGGTTACAAGCATCATGAAATTGATCGCGCGCCCCTGCTTAAGAGCCTTACTAAGCCTAACTTCACCATCAAAATTATTCCGCATATCGATTGTGAACCGCGCGTCTGTGAACTCGTTCGCTATTATTTGCAGGATATTACAATCAAGGGTGCGTGGCGCGGGCCGGCCGCGCTTCAATTCTTCGATCACGCTCAGTGTGACGCAGCGCGCTTTCCGGTGCGCGAGATTATATCCGCCTCACATTTCGAGACCGACCTCACACTCGGCCTCGGTGAAGTCGTGTTCGACTATTTGAAGAGCGCATGAACGGCTCAAGTTACAATTCTAGTCAAATAGGGGCGTGACGACTGCAACCAGGCTCTCGGCAAGCTCGCGACACATGGGTCAAAATGGAGGCGGATAAAAGGAGCCGCGTAGCCCACCTGGAATCCAAGGGACCGACGTCTGGCGCCCGCGCCGCCTCGCACTCACGGTCCCGGAGCGATCAAAAAGAGCGTGGACACTTAAGGGAAGGCGCCGCGCGGCATGGTCGCGTTGATAATCCCGCGTAATGGCAATGGTGGCACCGAGACGGTCGGCACGTCTTCGGTAGACCATGGATCAAGGAGGTGGGGACTTTTGCGATTGCGATCGTCGGCCGAGGGTGCATCCTCATCTTGCAGCGAATCCAGCAGGCGCTGAATTTCATTCACCGGCGCCGCCGTTTCGGCCACCAAATCAATTGACGCCTTGCGTGTGACCCATGGCTTCGAACTATCGCCGGTGTAGCCCAGGCTTTGTGGACCCGGCGCCGGCAGTTGAGGTGTGCCGGACAAGCTCGGAGTGTCCGGTATAGCCTCGAGACCATGGGGCCAGGTCGAAACCGGAGGCAAAGGACCTTGGCCGTGAGCCAGCAGCGCGCGGGGTTGCCGGGCCGGACCTTGAACGAACGGGATCGCATGAATAAACGAAGAAATCGAATCTGACCCTACATCGAGACCGAAGCTTGCCGGGCTCGGAGCCGGCAGTTCCGGCTCCGTTTCGATGAAGATCGGTGTCCGCGGCGAATATTGATGCGCGTGCATCGCCCATTGGCGGGGATCGGTCGCGGTCTTGGGGTGATCGGGTGTTGCCGGTACCACATGGACGACCCTATATCCCCGTCGCTTCAACTCCCGCAACAGGTAGGGCAGAGCCTCCACGGTCTTGGCCTGAATATCATGCAGCAACAAGATTCCTTTCCGACTGGCCTCTATGCGCTGCAAAGCGCGTGAATACACCTGCCCCGGGCCGATCCTGAGCCAATCGTCGGCTAGAAAATCGGCGCTCCAGACCTGAAGATTCATTGAGTTGAGGTAATGCTCGACGCCTTCAGCGCGCAACAGGCCGGGAACACGGAAGAATGGCGCCGGGCCGGTGCCGTCGCCGAGCGCGGATGTCACGGAAGCTATGCCTTCGTTGATTTCGAATTGCGCTCTCTCCAGGGACATCCTGTGAAAGGTCAGCGGGTGGCTGTAACTATGAGTCCCGACAGTGTGGCCGGCATCGCGTATGCGCCGCACCACTTCGGGGAAGTTGCGCGCCATCTTACCGATGATGAAGTAGGTTGCTTTTACGCATTCGTGGGCCAGTATATCCAGCACCTGGGACGAGCGGGGCGGCAAGGGACCGTCGTCGAAGGTGATCACGATTTCGTGGTCCTCGAGCGGCAGGCTCTCGTGGTATTGCATGGAGCCGAGCCGCGGGTGCTCGGCGGGATCGACCACAATGGTCCGGCTGGTGCCGAGCGCATCGGGGTTACCCGGGCATTCGGCAGCCCTTGCATCTATCGGCGCGAAAAGCCCGAGAAAAAACACTCCAGCCACCGTCGCCAGCGCAACACGCATCGTACTCGTACGCATAGTACCTGTTCTTTCCCCCCACAGTGACGGATTGGTACGTCACTGCCTCTAGACGCCTCAACAACCATCTTCACTCGTAACGTCATGGATGAGAAATCGTTCGTACGTTTCCTCAGGTCGATTTCTCAAGTCTCCTGACCGACGACGTGGACGATCCTATAGCCCCCTGCCTTTAGGAAACGCAAGAAAGCAGGCAACATCACGGCAGTTTGCCGCTTCGTGTCGTGAAACAGGACGATTCCACCGCGGGCCGCTCTGAGCCGCTCGACTGTCCGGCTCAGCTCCTGGCCGGGCGACATCGGGGTCCAATCGCCGGCCCACAGGTCGGCTCCGAATACCACGATATTCCGCGCTGCAAGGCGGTCCAGCAGGTATGGCGTCGATGCGAAGCCCGGAAAGCGGAAGAACGGGGTTCGGGGCCGTCTCGACCCATCACCGTAGAGAACCTGGTCGACGGCCGCAAAGCCGCGGTCGATTTCGGCCTCGGCGGCGGCCCCGGCCATGCGATTGAGCAGCGGATGCCGTAAGCTGTGGTGCGCAACCGTATGGCCGTCCGCAAGCTCGCGTCTTGCCAACTCCGGATGAGCCGCAGCATTTCGACCGACCAGGAAAAAAGTCGCGCGCACGCATTCCCGCCTCAGCGCATCGAGCACCGCGGCCGTCGTACCGGGCCACGGACCGTCGTCGAAGGTCAGCACGACCTCCTTGTCGGCGAGCGGCAAGGTTGCGGAAAATTGCTTGCGCCCGACCCGCGGCGTCGTTGCAGCATCGATCGATATGACGCGCGAGGTCGAAAGTGCGTCCGGGTTGCCGGGACAGGGCTGGGCCGCCGCCTGAGCCACCGCCGGTTGGGGGGCTAAAAGGAACAGCAGCAAAGCGGACTTCGGGATCGACATGAGTTCGATGTGGCAGCGCATGAAGCATTCGATGTGGTGGTGCAAGAAAGCGTTGTGAGACAATGGAGACTATTTGCCGCGCGACAATGCCCTCGCCCTGCTGGAGAAGGACACCTCGCGGCCGGCGCGGACGGCGATCTGCCCCGGGCGACGAAATTGGCAAATGCAACGCCAATTGTGAAGGCTGCGGTAGTTGCGAAGTCGATCGATCCGGGCTGCGGTGCCAATCACACGCGCCATAGGGTCGGTTTGCGCACGGCATCACTCGGCTGAACCCGCGAAGCCGACTTCCGGTGCACGCCAGGCAGCGAAACGCGGGCGAAAAGCGGCTTGAGGAAAATCTGCAAGCCGCATAGGTTGGTTACACGGCTATGCCCCGCTGCGCTTGCCAAAGGGCGGCATCACCGAGTTTTTTCGATCAGGCTGCCCGCTCATCTGTCATCGTCCGGCCTGCCCGGGCGATCGAGTAACCCACGCCCGTGATACTGGATTGCCCGCTCAAGCCGGGCAATGACATTGGTGGGATCAGCCTAGTGCCTAAGTTTCAGCCGAGGCCCACGCGATGACAGAGACAGACCCGACGTCGCCAACCATTCAGCGTTTGGAGCATCAGATTTCCTGGTACGACATTCTGGTTCAAGTGGTTGAAGATTATCCAGCTCATCACGGCGGGAGTAATTCCCTTGCTGGCGATTTTCAGCATTCCCTCCTCGGGCAAGGTGACGGCGGTTCTCGGCCTGGTGATGCTCGTCGTGGAGGGGCTGCAACAGCTCAATCAATATCAGACTAATTGGATCAGCTATCGATCGACATGCGAAGCGCTGCGGCATGAAAAATATCTGTTCCTGGCTGGCGCCGGCCCCTATGCAAAGGGCGAGCAGGCGCTGCCGCTGTTGGCCGATCGCATTGAAGGATTGATTTCCCAGGAGCACGCCAAATGGCTCTCGGCGCAGCAGCAGCCGGGAAAACACGATGACAAGGACGCCCAAGCCTTGAGGCTGATCGGTTCACCATGATCCCCAACACCTGGACAGGTTTCGATTTCGGCCTCGGCGAGGACCTCGACCAGCTGCGCCAGTCCGTATCCGGCTTTGCCTGCGACAAAATCGCGCCTCGCGCCACCGAGATCGACCGCACCAATGCGTTTCCGCGCGACCTGTGGCCGCAAATGGGCGAGTTGGGGCTCCTCGGCATCACGGTCGAGGAGGAATGGGGCGGCGCCGGCATGGGGTATCTTGCCCATTGCGTCACCATGGAGGAGGTGTCGCGCGCTTCCGCGGCGGTCGGCTTGTCCTATGGCGCCCATTCGAACCTGTGCGTCAACCAGATCAGGCGCAACGGCACGCCGGAGCAGAAATCGCGCTATCTGCCCAAGCTGATCTCCGGCGCCCATGTGGGCGCACTCGCGATGTCGGAACCCAATGCGGGTTCCGACGTGATCTCGATGCGCACCCGCGCCGACCGCAAGGGCGACCGCTACGTTCTCAACGGCTCCAAGATGTGGATCACCAACGGCCCGGCGGCCGATACCGTGGTGGTCTACGCCAAGACCGATCGCACCGCCGGCGCGCGCGGCATCACGGCTTTCATTGTGGAGAACGGATTCGCGGGCTTTGCGCCGGCCCAAAAGCTCGACAAGCTCGGCATGCGCGGCTCCGACACCAGCGAGCTTGTGTTCACCGACTGCGAGGTGCCGGCCGAGAACGTGCTGGGGGCGGTCGGTAACGGCGTCAACGTCCTGATGTCGGGGCTCGACTATGAGCGCCTGGTGCTGGCCGGCGGCCCGCTCGGCATCATGCAGGCATGCCTCGATCTGGTCGTCCCTTATGTGCATGACCGCCAGCAGTTCGGCCAGCCGATCGGACAGTTTCAGCTCATCCAGGCCAAGCTCGCCGACATGTATGTGTCGGCCAATGCCGCCAAGGCCTATGTCTACGCGGTGGCGCGCGCCTGCGACGATGGCCGCGTCACCCGCGAGGACGCCGCCGGCGCCATCCTCTACGCCGCCGAGCGCGCCACCTGGATGGCGCTGGAGACGATCCAATGCCTCGGCGGCAACGGCTACATCAACGATTTCCCGGCCGGCCGGCTGCTGCGCGACGCCAAGCTCTACGAGATCGGCGCCGGGACGAGCGAAATCCGCCGCATGCTGATCGGGCGGGAGATTTATGAGAAGACGCGGTGAGGTGGAGGCAGGATCGGGCTTGATCCTCGAATTCCCTGCTGGCAGGGAATTTGGCAGGGAGTTTTTGCAACTGTCGGGCCATTCCGGGGACGGCTGGCGCCAATTTACGCTACGGTTCCAGGGCGTTAAACGCAAACTCGCGAATGTCCTCCCCGATCGGCGCCGGGAATCTTGCCTGCCGGGGTGGGGAATTCTTTCGGCGCCGCCGGGAATGCCGCCGCTTCGATTGGTTTTCATGGAAACGATCGGATGTGCGATAAAGGACGTTATCATGCGTGAGATAGAAAGGGCCGCCACGCGATAAAGGACATTATCGCAGATTGAGGGGCCGGCCAGGATCCGCGCAGTGCGTTCTGGTCGTGCGCGCGCGGATCACCCTTTGCGCAGGCGTTCAACCAGAGCCCGAGCTGCTGGCAGCTGCGCTTCGTAAAATGCGGCATTCGGCGCATGGTGCGCATCGCGGAACGTCTCGAAGGCAGCCGTGATCTGGGCCAGCGCCTGTTCGGCCATGGGTAAATATCCCCCGGCAAAGCCGGGGGCTTTATGTTAGGAGCCGCTCAAAGCGGCTGGATGGGGTCGCTAACGCGGCCCGAGCAGAAGTGAGCCGCTCAAACCGGCAGATGGGGTCGCTGACGCGGCCCCGGTTTCAGTAGGCCACCTGGAGGTGGCCGGTTAACGCCAAAGGCTCAATTGCTCTAGGCGATTGTCCTCCTGCTCCTGGTTCCTGATGTATTCTCGTATCATGGCTTCGTCCCGTCCGACGGTCGATACGAAATACCCCCGA
>Ga0210402_10000917_pt1 | contig 31604 bp, 22 predicted proteins | sample IncBWC7MmetaG_FD_161055 | JGI IMG/M metagenome (GOLD analysis project Ga0210402, IMG submission 161055) | Forest soil microbial communities from Barre Woods Harvard Forest LTER site, Petersham, Massachusetts, United States - Inc-BW-C-7-M | ecosystem: Environmental > Terrestrial > Soil >...
TCACGATCATGCTTCGCCGCCTTGCATCGGTATTACGCAACGGAGCCAGCCTGTTTCAACTCGGGCACAGCGGCAGCCTCCACGACGACGAGGTTCGCCAGGCGAATGCGCTGCGCGACCAAATTGGCAAAACAGTAGCAGAGCTGCGTACATTGAATGACGTAGCAGAGTATGAATTCGGCGGTGAACTGGACAAACAAACCCGTGTGAGTCAGGCGATTCTGAGAACAGCGTTCTCCGCGGTCGCGATGTTTTGGAACCAGCTAGTGGCTGTCACCACAGAAGAAGACGTTCTCCACGCACCAAAGTTAGTCGAGATGCGGGTCGCTTTCGCTTCGGAGCTAGATTCCATGGCCGAAGCCTTAGCGCGGAGCCACCTCTCGTTGTTGCCAGCACTTGGAAGCAGCCTTTCAGGTAACGTCAACTTTGACAATCCGCGTTATGAGGAATACGCCCGAAATATCGTGAATCGGCTCGCCGAACTCCGCGGAGCCATCTTTCGTCTCGATGACGAGCTGATCCGCGATTGAAGCTGTCCTGGTACCGTTAGAAACACTCATCTCACATCCTGCCTTACGGCACAAGCCAGGTTTGGGCCGAGATGACTCCGGCCGCGCATGACAGGTAAGCATGTAAGTCTTTAAAAAAAAGAGATCCAACGAAGGACTGCGTGCATGCATCCTAATAAACGAGGAGGAGACAACAGATGAATACAAAAGCAACTGTTGGCGTTGTTTGCGGAATCCTGGCCGTATTCCTCTTGTATTTGTTCGCGGTGCTGGCCTGGGGCTAAGAGCCAGTGGGTTCATCGACAGGGAGCAGATCTTCCCCATATCGTAGGGACGAACCGCCTGGCAACCAATGCTGAGCTGTCAAATCCTTCGTCCAGGAGCTTCGGAACCAGAGTCCTGCACAAGTGCAGAACAGCAGCCGGGACATCCCCCCATGAGAATGAGTGAACTCCGGCGTCAGCACACGCCCTCGAACATATCTTCGACCGCGCGGCGTAGGCAGCTCTCGGATTGGGTTGACGCGTACAGTGTGGGGTGCAGCCGCAGCTGCTTCACAGCCAAGTGGCACCTCGTCACTAGGCTGACGCTCTCCAACTCCGAGCGTGTGTCAACGCGGGTTGACCGACGGTGACCGTGATCTTTGGGAATGACCCACCCAACTGCCCACCCACGAGTGTACTTTTGGCACTTAATTTGAAGTTCTACAAGAAAATATTGCTCTATATTCAAGGAGATAGCAGAGGCCGCAAGCTTCGGGACCAGGCGGTCAATGGCGTGTCTCAACCGGGGGAATCGTCGAAGTCCGCTAGTGTCCTTTTTTCAAACCAGGCGGCGCAAATTCCTTGCGCTTCGTCTTTAGAATGAACAGGGCTACCTTCGGCGGTAGAATCTGGGATTCTCAGGCTGGCGGATTTTCGTGTTGCACGCAAGTTGCTGTTTCTGCTACACTTAAGAAGTCAATTGAGCGGGAGTAATTCAGTTGGAAGAATGCCAGCTTCTCGTACTGGCTTGATGAATCGCTCTTGCGCCCACGCGATAGTGTCCAGGCCCCCATAAGGCTTCTACTCGATCCACCGATTCGTTCTCGGTCTCTTTGGGAACTTCGCCACGAAACCTCCCCGCCGGAACGACACCCGCGAGCCGCTGCCCATTGCGCCATGCCGTCAATCGGTGTCGCCAGCGTGCTCGCGGCGCGGAAACGAGACGAGGAAAACTGACGAAATAGGTCCAAGAATATTTTTCGGGTTGCAGGCACCCGCCGGGAATGCGTCGAGCACGAGCGCATCAGGCTGAAGCCCAATCGGCAAGTCAGGAGCGGAGGCAACAGGATAGACGCCGTCGCATGGACAAGCGGGCGGCGTCCCGGGCTCGGTTCCCTGAGTGGCTTGCCTTCCAGATCGTCATCAACTATCTGCCCTCGCTGGATGCGGAAGTCGAGATTGGTTGCCGGCCTTGGATATTCCGGAATTGTGGCCTCCGAAAGGGGATGGGCAAGCCGGAATTCCGAGAATATATACTTCCCCAAAGATGAGGTACGGATAACTGAATTCGAGTCCCAGTGCCTACTCGCCGGCGAGTTCGCGACCCTCGAAATTCCGACGGTCGTTGCGCCCGGGACCAGCTATCTATTTAAGGCTTCTCCAAAGCCGCGTATCCCACCGCACGGGCTTTGGCTGGCTTACCTGAATGCGGAGAAAATCGGGATGTTCCTGATTGATCAGAACGTTGCGCTCTACCAGCGTCACTATCGAGGGCACGATCAGGACCGCCGTACTCCGCTCGTCGTACCACCGATCACCCAAGGCTCGGGCTGTCTCAAACGAGGGTGAATCCCAGTGCGGCACGTCGTCCGGCGTGATTTCTTCGATGGACAAGCCCGCTGGAATCTCGATCTCGATATAACCCTGGGTCCGTGGGACACTGCCCGAGGCGTGCACGAGGATCTCCAATAACGCACCCGCATACGTTTCGGCGGCATAGATGACGCGCCGGCCAGGAGAATTCCAGCGGGCACCGTGGAGCATCGCCCCGCTCCCGTCAAAGATGGTGTGGCGCATGTCGGCGATGCGGAACGCCCGTAGAGGACCGCTACGCCGGGAGGCCATAGACGATGCGGGCCATGACCTCCTCCGCCTGCCGTGCGCCCAATTCCGTCAGAGCCGCATCGAGGGGCGTCTTGCCACCGATCTCCGGATGAGGCGTGGTGAGAAAACGCCTGGCTTGCTCGCGGTCCTGCCAGACGTCCTCGGCGATGGCGACGACCCTTGCCAAGCGCTCAGTCCGCTCGCTTTCCGCGGGACTCAATCGTTCCCGCCGCCGTTTGTACGTCGCCTCCGGGACGACCCGGTGCATCATGGCACGCTGTTCGGCAGCATCCGAAAAGACGCGCCGCGCCACGTTGCGAAGGGTTGCCTTGGGCAAGCCGCGTTCGACAGCGTCATTCAACTCCAGTATCGAAGTCACGGGCTCGCCCAAAACGCGGTGGCCGCCCAGGACTTCTCCAATATGGCGTGGTTCCAGCATCGGTATCATTATACCAGATAAGTGGGATCAGATGATACTACCATCGATTGGCGTGCACGAAAGTCGGACCCCGACAAATCGACTCCCATTCAACTCCCATTACCGCTTCCCCAGGCTTCCTTAAGGCTCTTCAGAGTTGCCACTCGTGCCTTGTTATGAACTACTTAGCCAGATATCTTCGCGCTCATAACCCAAAGGTCGAAGGTTCAAATCCTTCCCCCGCAACCAATCTTATCAATAAGTTACAGCTTGTCCCGTCCGCAACCCAAGGTGTTTGCTAACCGAAGGGCGCACAATTCCATTATTTTCTGCGCGATGGCATGTCCCAGGTTCACGGCGGGTGGTGCTGCCGTCTACATGCGCGGCTTAATGCTGCCACGTTCGTGACGGCGGGGAATCTCGGTGGGCTCAATGGTTGAGTGCTGCTGAAAGAACAGCCGATGTCGCGGCCAAGTAGAAAGTTCCTACTCCGGCCAAGTAGAAAGTTCCGGTTTCAAATAACAAGAATTGCCATTTCCTCTTGTCGGAGGCGTTGTCAGGCGATGCATCACGATGCTCCGTAGGGGGAATGGCATATTAAGAGAAACAGTTCTTATAATATATTTAAAGCGGAACTTTCTACTTGGCTCCGACAGCGGACAGAACAGCCGAGAGCCTCTGTTCCCATTTCGCCAAGCGTTCATTCTTGGTGCGGCCAAATCGATTGTCGGCGAGCTTCGTGTAGTGGTAAATCGTAAACACGCCGAAGCTAAAGCTCTTGCCTCCGAGATCAAATAGTTCACGGTTCCGGCCGGCACGATGGATGCTTGCGGGCGATATTGGCGCTGAACTTGGAACGAAAACGGGCCGGACCCTAGGTAGCGCTCAATGGTCGGCAGGAACCCGATACCCGCCCATCCGTCACTTCGTCGCCGAGGGTAGGAATGCATATCCATCACGAGCATCGCACTTGGCTCAACCACTTCGATTTGGATCTGGAATAATGCTTGCTGTTCCTCGCGGTTCGTCCATGTTGCGCTATTATAGGCGTCCGTCTGGAATGCATTTGATAGACCGTACTTGCTCAATATAGGCCGGTATGTTTGAGCTTGGTAGCTGTTGAAATGTATGTCTCCGGAAGGGACGTGGGAAACAAGGGCGTACGGTCCCGTTCCGATGTAGCCTCTGACACCCAGGTCGGGTCCATGTCGAATGGTGTTCTGAGGGCAGTACGGACAGGGTTCCCGATCATCCGGGTAGTGCCAAGCGCCGGGAATGTTCTGATTCTGTCGAGCATACCCGCGCAACGCGCGAAGCTTATCCTCTTTGCTCGGGACACCTCCGATTAACTCAGTCAAACGCTTCCGAAAATCATCTACTGTCGTAGCCATATGCTGGACCTCGTGATTGCGCTATTCGTAGTCATCATCTCTTGTGTTCAATAATCCGCAGACGCAACGATAAAGTCCGCCATCGAGTCGAGGTCCTGAGTCGCCTCGATTCGGAAGAAACTGAATCGCTCGTCGGACTTCGGCAAGAAACCAACGGTCAGATGCGATGTTGATGAACGCCCTGCGGTGCGGATGCAGACGTAGACGCCATCTGGGCCGGGCCGCCAGTTTCCCTTGGCATACTCTGCCTGGTAGATTACAGCTTTGGCGGCCCGTTTCTCGCTGGTACTCTGTAGCACGCTGTAGCTTCCATCGGCCTGTACGAGTCGAGTTGGATCGAGACGTGCCCCTACGCGCTGAAACAGATCATGCGCGAGTTGTTGCCATTGCGGGTCATAAGTATCTAGTCGCACTGTTTGATGGTTCATATTTCTCCAGTTCAGATCTTTCTTCGGTGTTGTCCTGGCACTGTCGTCACGGCACGGGAACGTAGTGCCCCCTGCCGTAAACCTCTCCCGCCGACGTAAGTTTCCAGCGACCGCGGAGGGTACCTCGCTCAATGAGTTCCTCGATCCTCATTTCGTGACCTTCGTGTTGGGCTTGAATCGCCCACCGCTTCTGCCCACTGCCGAGAGGTTTCAGCTCTCGAGGCCCGAAGTCCCTTCTATGGCGCGCTTCAACTCCCGCGAGAACCTCCCCTGTGGTTGCAGAGCCACCCGCATCCAGCAGCGCACTAGCGATAGCGGGCCGGAAGTCGTGATGGGTGAAGCGGCGTGCCTCGCGCCGAAACGCATCGGGCGACAAAACCGTGAAGTTCACGGACTGCTGCTCTAAAGCGGTGGTAAACCGCTCTTTCAGCAAGTCGAGCACGGCGATGATTGCCTTTAGTTCTTCATTTGTGAACCAACCTGGAGCCAGCATCGAACCCCATTATCGTCGCTGAATCTGAATTTGTCAAATTAAAAATTAAATTCAGAAAGGCTACCCACAGCCCGATCCCTCTCTGGGGCTGTGGTTTCACCATTTCCACAAATGCCGGCCGTGTGACGGCTCTCGTCGCGGGCGCCGCTCCAATCAGCCGCTGCTTCAGCCTCACGTAATCCAGTCGGAGCGGTCTCACACCCCCGAATTATTGCGAGAATAAGCCTTTCACAATCAATAATATAACCGCAATTAACGACGCGACACCGACGACTCTTTCACGGACAAAGTTCCGACGCGGGGAGCCGTCCCTCCAGGAAACGGCCGACACGCCCCAGCCAGCGCATGGCACCGTCAGGGCTGAGGTGATCAGAGTTCGGGAGTGCCATACTCGGCTTCCAGGCGGTGGTATTCACGGGGAGTCGCTCGTCCGGCGTCACAAGGCGCTCCGCGGCTTCAAATGTGAGAGCGTTCACGCGCTTAGCCTGAATCGGCAGGTCGAGATGCCGCAGCAATAAGCTGAGGAATACCGCCGTCTGCGCATCGCCCTTCTCGTCCGTCGTGAACGGGCTCACCACGGGGTACGGGTGCATGCGCGGATCCTCCGGCAAATCGTAGCCACCAAGCAACAACACTTGGTTTGGGACGCACACGGCCGTGACGAGGTGCTGATGATGCCGCAACTCATGCGTCTTATAAAAGCGCACAACGCTCTCCGCGGGACCGGACAACGTCTTGAAGTTACTCGCAAACGCGAAAACGCCTTGGAAGACCGGCGGGCAGTGGGGCCAGCTGAAAACCTCATGCAGCAATCCCAATGACTCGTCGACACTGCCTGATTCTAATGTTGTCTTGACCTCGATCACCGCCCGTACGGCCTCGCGCGGTACTACGACCACCTCCTGCTCACGGAATAAGGGTGCGAAGTCGATTGCGTCGAACACCAGGATATCCAGTTGCCGCGGGCATCGCTCGATGAACCCTGTCGAAACACGATAGCGCTCCGGCAACAACCGGCGGAGCAGGCCACGTAAGAGCTCCTCACGATAGCTCCCAACCGTTGGTTCGTGCCCGACGAGATGCCCGATGCGCTGACTGCTTGCGAGCAAGTCTTGGGCGAGCGAGAGCAGGTAATCCCGACGGCGAAGCGCTTCGCTCGCCGAGTCCTCCAACTGCAAGGCGATACTGCCATTTTTCCGCTTGACCGCGCGACAGGTTCCCATGCTGACGAGCATGCGCAGCGTGGCCTCGACCACATGCTTGTCGCCGGCAGTCCTGAGCGCTTTCAGGAGTTTCGGCACAGCCATCGTGCCATGCTCGTGGAGCAGGTCGATTACGGCCTTCCTGACCTGTGCGTACACCGCAAAGTCCGCACGACATTGACGACCGTTAATGACGTTCAGGAACAGATGCGCGTGGAGCCGCCCCGGGTAACCCACGAGGGGCGTCGTCGTGGTGTTCCCTCGCCAAAGGACGAGACCGCCGCCATCCTCTGGGCGCGCCTGGCAGACCGTCATAGCGACGGTGACTCCCATGGTTGGTCTAGATCAAGCACCCATTCGCCGGGTGAGAACTCCTGATGCGGTGTCACGAAACCGCTACTGTACCAGAATCGGCGGTGGCGTATTCTTCAGCGGCATCGACTATCCGTGCCGGCCATCGTCATTCTCCCATCGCCGCGCGCAGACATCTTCTCTCCCGCGAAACAGGCTTCGAAAGAGTGCGACTCTCTTTCTGGCACGCTCCGCCTTGTCCGTCGGGGGCGCCGTCTCAGCGGTTTTGGCTGGAGGCGGATTCTCCGGCACCAGTAGCGGAATCGGAATGCTGTGAACCGATACAAGCCGCCGCAGGCGAGCATTCTCGTCGCGGAGGCGAATATTCTCCGGCTCTGGAGGTTCGAATGGAAGAGCGTCTGAACCGTTCTCGGTCATGCCCAATCAGAATGTAGCAAAGGGGCGTTACTGGCTATTGGGGCGTTTTAGGGAATCCACGATCTCAGCAACGCTAAGATGCTTCTGCCACTGCATTCGGTCTCTGGTGTAATCTCCCTTACCGGACCGGTTGAGACGGAGGAAGCGGGCAAGTCCGTCCGGACCGAGTTCTCGTTGCAGCACTTCGAGGGCATAACGCTCGAACTGCTCATCGGTCATTTGCTCGACAGGCGTCATACTTCTTGCTCCCGTAACCATTCTACCGGGTTCAGGACTCGAACGTGCGGTGAGCCGACGCCGCGCCGAGCCCTCTTGATGAATCGGTCATCGGTAGTTAGCAAGACCTCCGCGGTGCCGGCTTCCGCACTGCTCAAGTGCAGTGCATCGAAGGCGCCGTAGCCAAAGGCTTCGAGTTCCGTTGCGCGCTGGATGATCTGGGCGTCCAGGGGGACTGTGTTCGTCGCCAGCAATAAAAGCACTTGGACTTCGTCCCTCCGCTCGGGATCTGGGTTTTTTCTCGTTTCCGCCTCTAATGCCGCGCTGGACAGCCACTCAATAGCTTTCGCACGTAGAAGGCGCAAGATCTGCTCCACGGCTTCCGCTTCCGCCGCTATGCGCGGCTGGTTCTGGTCATCCGTCAAGCGGTTCAGGCAACAAGCATCAAAGTATATTGTCACGCGTCCTCCACGCAGCGCGCCCTGAACGATTTTACGCGCAGGTTCGCTCACTTGCGCGTTCCGAGTCTGCTGTCGGGTACCGGACCACCGGTCGACGGCCTGCCTCAGTGTCTGAGTTTTGCTCGACCACGCCGGCGTCGACCAGATCAAGCACACGCGCAGAGGACGTGGACGTGGAAGCTTTCACGGCGAGACTTGCCACAACACAGCACCACAACTTTCTTGATGTTCCATCAGATGGGAACGAGCCCTCGGCCGCTCCGATTGCTAACAAATTGCTAACGAGACAGACAAAACAGGCAAAACTACCGTGAATCAATTTCGCGTAACTTATTGAAGCATGAAGCCAGGCCGAACTACGCCGAAGCCAGTGTTGAACTCATAACCCAAAGGTCGAAGGTTCAAATCCTTCCCCCGCAACCAAGCCAAATCAATAAGTTACAGCTTGACCCATTCCTAGCCCAAGATGTTTGCTAACGGCAGGGCGCACAAATCCATTGTTTTCTATGCGATGCAAGGGCGAAAAGTCCGGGCACTGAGACGGTCCGCTTACGCGAGGAGCACCGGGCGGGACCGTTGGAGGATTCGATCTGGAGATGCTACAGGCCTACCCTTGGCCGGGCAACATCCGCGAATTGCAGAACGTGGTGGAGCGGCCGTCATCCTGACTGAAACCGACACCTTCGTAGTCGACGAGAGCTTGCTAGTGTAGAAGTGACATAGGCATCCCGCACGTCGTCTCTGGCACATCGACAGAACTGGTCGCCCGCTTCACCGAGGCCCTGTCGAGATCTTGCAAGGAGAGAAACCGACCAGTCTCAAATACGTGTGGTGGTTTCGGTCTCGTCCAGCAAAGGGGCCAGGACCGGTTGAGGTTCGGATTCCGCGGGCCAACACTCCAACCTTGCACGCAAACTTAAGGATCAGCTCCCTCGCGCGGCGTCCAGCCCTAAAATGCCGTTGTGGCGACATCAACTGTGGCGAGCACCTGCTAACGGTGCTCGAGGGCTCGGTGGTACTGCGGTTGGCCGCACTTCATCATGCGCTTGAGGACGGTCCCCTTCAGGAAGTAGTCGAGTTGGCGGAGTTCTTGCTGGGCATGGCGGAAGCGTTGGGCCGGTGCGTTCAGGGGGCGAGGCGTTTGGCGTGGCGGGCATGATGAGATCAGCGCATACGGATTTTCTGGAATTCACTCCTACTGTCTGGATACCGTAGTATAGCCGAACGCTGCAAGACATCTCCGCTGAATCGTGTTGCCTTCTCATCCTGCTCTTCGTCTCAATCGGCATGGGACTCGTAATCACTCCGCTACAGACGCCGTGACGATTCAGCCCCCAGCTCCAGCCGCTGGCGATGCCTCAGAAATTGGGGGGACGCGATCTGGTGTGGGGCTTCGACGGTGGCGATATCACCTCCGATGGCGGGGCTTTGTTGTTGAAGCAACTGGAACAACGAACCGGCATCCTGCCGCTTCGCCGCTTGCTTCCAGGACTACCGCCGCCCCGACTTGATCAAGCACCCCCTGTTGGACCTGATCGGGCAGCGCGTGTTCGGCTTGGCACTGGGCTATGAGGATCTCAATGACCACGATGAATTGCGGCGCGATCCGATGCTGGCGGTGGCGCTGGGCAAGGACGACGTGAAAGGCGAACACCGCCGGCGGACGCAGGATCGGGGCAAAGCTTTGGCCGGCAAGAGTACGCTCAACCGCCTGGAGTTGAAGGCGCCGGACTACGAAGACAGCCCGCGCCAGAAGGACTCGGACCAGCCGGAGACCAAGAAGATCGTGGTGGACCCGGAGAGCTCCGGTGGTCGAGCGGGTCGAGGCGCCATCACTTGCCTTCCTTCCTCTTTTGCGGCCGACGCGGCGGCTCCTTTTTCTCCGGCGGAGCGTCCATCGCGCGCGTGGCCGTCGGCGTCTTCGCTTTGCCGGGAGGTTGCGTACCGGTTGCAGGCGGCGTCACGGGCGGCGTCTCGGCAACTGGCGGAGCTGGTTGGGCGCTCGCGGCCGGCTGGCCGGCCGCCCCCGTCGTGCCCGTGGGGCTCTGAATCGAGTCGATGATCGCCTGATTCTGTTGCAGCTTGCAGTCCAGTTCCCGCAGGCGGTCGTCGCGCTCCTGCTGGAGAAGGTCGACCTTCGCGTTGACGCGCTGCGCGTAGGCTTCACGCCGGGACCGCTCGGCCAGCGCGGCTGTCTTGTTGGACGCGATCTCCGGAGCATCCGCCAGCGGAACCACTTTCGTCTCCGTCTGATTCAGCCGGATGCACGTGGCGCCGGCGATCTTCTGCAGGACTTTGCCGTTTAGATCCACCACGCGGAGAGCGGCGTGCAGAGTGTTCATCTCTTTCGCCGTCTCAGCCGTGACCGCGAGCACCGCATTGCCGGCGGCATCGGTGACAGCCTGCACCAGCGGCACCTCCGGAGTGCGGGGGTCCATCAATTGCGCCGTCATGCCGGGCAGGCCGAGAAGGCCGCCGGCGTCGGTCACCTTAACGACGACGTGATAGGCGCCGGGGACCGCCTGGAACACCAGGGGCGCGGCCGCGGCTTCATTCACCCGCAAGAGCGAGGCGCTTTGCTGGCGCGCGGCCGCGAGCCGATCGTCGAATTCGCGGGCCGTCACAGTCTTCTCCTCCTGCAACTCCTTCAAGCCCTCCTGATAGTACGAGAGCGCTTGTTTCTGGAACTCCGGCAGCGTGGTCCGGAAATTTCCGGTCCACTCGTCGGATTGAAACAGTTGCTGGGTCAGATCGGCGATGGCGGCCGCGGTCGCGTCCAGCTGCACGCCGTCCAGATGCCATCGGCTGAAATCGAACTGGCTCCAGTCCTGCTCGTCGAATTTGGGGGGATCGCATGGTGACTGCATCGTTAGTTCCTCATTGGCTATGGGAGATTGTTGGCGACAACAATATTCGGGCTGGTCGAGGGGGGGGTGGGGGTGAAGCCGGTAGTCAGGTTGGAAGTCAGAATCAATGCCGCTCCGGCACCGATGGGCGTGGCCTGCAAGGCCAGCTTACCCGGGCTCTGCACCGAGTTCCCGTTAACCAGCAGCCGGTTGCCCATTACGAACATACCGAGAGCACCAGACGACTGCACACTATTGGCGGACACGTTGGCTTGCGCCAGGGCCGTCAGTTCAATGTCAATGCGAAATACGCCCTGCGGCGCAGGCGAGCTGAAGCATTGGTTACCTTCGAATACCAGCGAATCGACTCGGGTGATGAAAACCAGGAACACGTCGGGATTTGGGCCATCGCTGAAGTGGTTGTTCTGCACCATCACCCTTGCGACCTGGCTCGTCTGGCTGGAGCCCTGGATACGCACCGCGGCTCCACCATTGCCGCGCACCACGTTGTGCTGAACGGTGACCGTTCCCGAGACGCCCGGCAGTCCGATTGCGCCGGGAGAGAGCCCGGGCGCCGCCACCGTGGCATTCCCGGTGATGCGGTTGCCGCGGATCTCAATTCCATCCACGTCCGCGAACACAACCGCGAACCAGTCCGTCGTCGAACTGGCGGCCGGCGAGTTATCGGCTATCGTATTATCCAGCAGACGGACATCCACCGCGTCGCCGACAGCCACGGCGCCGCTGAACTGGAATTTGCCGATGTCTGGGACGTCCCCGTTGCATTGTTCGATCCGGTTCCGCGAAACGTTCAGCCGCAGCACCCGCAACGCATCGCTCAATGTGCCGATCGCGGTGAAGTTCGCGCCCCGGATGAGGTTGTCCGCGATCGTCACATCGCTGCCACCGTTCAAGAACAGAACGGAATGCCCCGAGGCATTCAAAATCCGATTGCCCGCGATTTCCAGATCGCGCGCGCCGCTAAACAGGCTGATCAGGCCCGCGCCCGTAACCGGCGCGGCGGCCACGCCGAGGATGAGGTTGTTCTTCACCGTGCAGAAGCGGGCGTTGATCTTGACGGCCACCGAGGGGCACTGCACGTTGTTTTGCTCGATGAGCGTGGCGGGCGTGGCGGTGATGATTCCCGTGCCCGTCACCGCCAGACCGTTGGCCTGGATGAGATGACGCACGCTGAGGAATGAGACCAGGAATGGCGCGAGCTTCTCCGCCGCGCGCGGCGAGCCGCCCAGTTCGATTCCGGCATGCGAACACAGCATGAAGCTGTTGTCGATGATGGAGACGTCGGCGCTGAGGACGGCGTCCGTTTTGTAGATCCCGCGGGAGAAGGTAAGGAAGTCATTGCGATGGATCTTCGCCATCGCCACCATGCCGAAACCCTTGGCGTCGCCGCTTAGACCGGTCCCGTTCGTTATGGTGCCGGTCACGGTCTCCAGGCCCTTCCCGAAGCCGACGGCGCTCAAAGCGCCCGCCAGCAGTTTCCCGATGGAATTCAGCAACTCGACCAGCGACATCCACAGAATGCCGTGGAGTCCCAGCCATTCGTTCGAAGTGCAGTCGACGACGGCCGCAATGCCCGCCTGGATCATTCCCGCGAACAGTCCCAGCACGAAGTTGTCCTCCACCTTCTGGAGGAGGGCGAAGATCGACAGGATTCCCACCAGCGAGAGGATGTCGTTCCGCTCGATACGGGCGTCAATCAGCAGGAACCCCAGCACCGCCACCTGCGCCGTGATGAGGTTCTCGGAGATCACCACGCGATTGCCGGAATAGATCAGCACGCCCGCGGCCTGGAAGTTCGAGGCCGTGCCGGCCGCAAGAAAGAGGTTGGAAACCTTGGTTTGGATTTCGTCGATCGTCTCGCGGGTGAGGGCGAAGCTGGCGGGAAACGCATTTTGCGGCAGACCGCGAAACTGGTTGTGGACGATCTCGACGCCGCGGGCCTGAAGCAGCCCCACGGCCACCTGTGTGCACAGCGTCTGGTTGTCGCGCACCAGCAAGTCGGCGACCCTGCCCGTGGAGGCGACGGCTTTCGCCGCGATCATGGCATTGTGCACGATCTCGCAGTGACCGGAGTTCTCCACCAGGTCGATGGCGCGCGGAGCCGTTTGGAGCGACTCCCCCGGGACGTTTATCAGAACGCAGTTCGTCACCCGGCAGAATTGCGAGGCGCTGATCTGGACCAGCGCAGCGGCATTCGCCGCCACCACCAGCACATCCTCCAACCGCACGTGGTCGGTCAGAACTATTTGCATGAACACGCCTGGGGAATTCCCGTCCGGCACAAAGGCGATCCGCGTGGCCGGCCCCATGCCGCGGATGGTCACGTTTCGCTTCTTTGCGACCAGTCGGATGGTCTCGGTGACGCGATAGAATCCCCGGCCGATGCAGACCAGCCCGCCGCGATCGCCGAGGGAGTCGATGGCCTGTTGGATGTCGGAGAACTGGCCGTGACTGTCGATGCCGTCGCCAACGGTGACGGTGCAGCAGTCGCAGTCGGCCGGCGGCCAGTGGTTGCGGCAATTGGTGAATGTCGTGGCTGCCAGCGTGGCGCCCCAGTTGATGAATCCAAGCCGGCAGAAGTGATGCAGGATGCCCCGCGGCGGCGCGTCGTCGAGCACCTCCACGGAACCGTCGGCAGTGCGCGCGGCGAACACCCAGAAATCGCCGATTTTGAAATTGCCGGTGGTTGGATCGAGCGCGAAGGTGACCCGGATGCCGTCCTCGATATCGATGGGGCCCGCCGCGACATCCAACAGGCCGTTGGCATCCACGTTCTGCGACTGGTCCCATCGGACCACGCGGGTGTGGCGGGCCGGGTCCGCCGCGTTGAAGTTGAAGCCCCCGGGTATAGCCGGCGCGAACGTCAGAATCCGGTTGGCCTCGTCGATCTTGGTGATTTGCGTCATGTGGCCGGCCAGGCCCTGGAACTCGCGGAAATCGTCGGTGATCTCGATCCAGTTGCCGATTTCGAAACGAAGGACCTGGTCGCGGCCGATCAGTTCCACCGTCACGTCGGTCGGGCTCGGGATCGCCGAGACCCGCGAGGCGACGGAGGCATTGTTCCGCGACCACTTGAATTTGGCCGGCGCGGCCCCTCCGATCGGACCGATGGAGTGGATCTCCACGCGGTACAGGCGATTTTCCAGACCGCGATATCCGCCGGTGGGCGCGATGATGCAAGGATCGTCGGACGCCGGCGGCGGTACGGTCGACGTGGTGAGCCTCCCCGCCGATGGCGCCACCAGGTCGTCCCACCTGGTAATGTCATCGCCGCAACTATGAGGGCCAATACCTTGCAACGCCCGCACCTGCCACACGGCCTGGACGCGGGTGGCGGTGTCCGGGCCGCCGAGCGCGATTTCGCGCAGCGCCGGGTCCCCGAGCGCGGTGACCTCGCGCTGCCAGACGTCGATGTAGACCAGGTCGGTTGTGCCCGCGCCGGCGGTCAGGGGCGGAGGCAACGGCGACGGCAGATACGGCTGGTTGCTGTAGGGGACCGGCAAAGTGCCGCGCAGCTCGCCGAGATCGGGCAGGTACTGGTCCGGCGGCAGGCCGTGGTTCTCCACCTGAATGCCGTCCACGTACATGCGCCCGATGCCGATGTCGAAATCGCCCAGCGCGGTGGGCGTGACCAGAAACGCGTCCGGGGTGGTGTTGGGGACGGTGCAGTCTCCAATGATGTCGATGGTCTCGGCGCGCCAGCGCCGGTCGACGATCTCGATCAGCTCGTTGAAATCCGCATCGAGATCCACGCGGCCCTGCTGTTTGAGAACCGAGGAATAGTCCTTCTTCGGCTTAAAAGTGAATCGCGTGTAGTCGCCGGTCATGGCAGGTCTCCTTGATCACGTGACATAAATGATTCCCGCATCCAGCCCAAAGGGCAGATACTCTTCCAGGCGGATGCGCAGATTGGTCTCGCGCTCCGGCTGTTTCAGGTGGCAAAACACGCCCATCTCCGACCCGTCGTCCGCGCCCGTGCGGATCTCCACGGGGCAGCCCAGCCGCAGTTGCGCGTAGCCGGGATCGCCGTAATGAATCGAAGTAAAGGACGGCACGACGCGCGCGCGCACCAGGGCGGTGATGGCGGTCCGCTGGGCCGCGGTGAGCGGGCCGCTCTTCCCGGCCTTCTCGAGCTGCGTCTGGATCTCGAGATCCGGCTGGCAGCGGTAGCGCTGGGGCGTGATGGATTGGAACGGAACGAAGCTGAACCGGACACATCCCGCCTGGCGCTGGGCCGCAATCACGGGGTCGGCGAAGATCACTTCCGTGGCCAGGGTGATCTTGCGGAAGAAGGAGCGGCCCAGAATCGTCACCCGTTCCAGGCTCACAGGAGGCCCGGGCTGGTTGTTGGTGCCCGTGTCCGCGATGGCGGCGCCGCCGAGTCCGTCGATGATGGAGTCGAGAATCGTCATGGAGTCGGCTTGATTCGGAACACGAAGCGGGCCGGTAATGCTGAACGCGATCTCGAGGCGGAAGGCCGCGTTGATCACGGCACCGCCGGCGTCCAGTGCGTCCACCGTGATGCCCGGCAGCAGAGTCGCGGGCGTGCCATCGTGGTTGAGGGCGCGTCCCGGCACGAGCGTGGTGTGCAGGATGCGCAGGCGCCGCGTTTCACCGGTGAGGTGAACGGCGCCCTCGAAAAGCAGGCCGGAGAGCGTCAGTTCGGCGCCCGGATGATTCCCCTTCACCTGCAATTCGCCGCCGGGCACCGTGATGTGAGGCCGCATCCGGTCATCCGCCTGGATCGCGAGGAAGCGGTCATCGGCGAGCGAAATCGGCGAGGACAGCCTATAGTCGCGATTGTCCAGAATGGTGATGACGGTATTCGGCCGGCCGCCTGTCACCCATGCGGCGATGGCGGCGTCCAGTGTGGGAAAGTCAGGCGCACCGCCGTTTTCCCGCACGTTCATGCGCACCGCCGGCAGTCCGGCATCGACCAGCCACTTGCTGCGTTGATACGGACCGCCGCCGAGATCGGCGCTGAAGCCGTAGTGGTAGAAAACGTCGACGCTCTGCGCCGGCACAAACGTGGTGCCGAACGCCATCCGTCCGCGGCGCACATCGATGCCGACGATGTTCCCCGCCGGTTGCGCGAATGTCTCCAGATTGCGGCACCGCACCTGACCCGGCGGCACGGGTACGCCATCGCGAATCACCACCAGGCTGGCGCTGGTGTTGGGCGTGAGGAGGCTGCCCGCGAAAGGTTGGAACAGCCCGTAGAAATCCGTGAAATCGGGCAGGGGCGGAGTCATGGTCTCGAGCGGCGCAATGTCCTTGAAGAAGGCGGCGGGGCGGATGGGACCCGGAACGTGTAGTTCGGTGGCCAGGCCGGCCGGGTCGCCTTCCGGCCGCAGGCGCGAGAAGAGCGGCGCCGGATTCCCGAGCGGGCTGAAGGTATACTGCCACGGCAGCGCGCCCTGGCGCGCCACGACATTTTCCATCGGGTAGCTGCGCAATCGCCAGAGGAAGAAGCCGATGTTGCGAATGTTGTGCCATCCCTCGCTTTGCGCCGGATAGCGCACATCGACGGTGTGGCTCATGAAATCGAACGGCCCGTTGAGGCGGTCCACCGCTTCCGGATTACGCAGGTCGGGACACCCGGTGCTGAATAGGCGGACATGGTTCAGGTTCTGGCTCCAGATGAGCAGCTCGAAAAATTCCACGGCATGCGCGGCCCAGCCGGTCACGTCGCGCGCCAGTTCCTCGAGCATTGGCAGCGTGCCTTTGCGGCGCCGGTAGTAGATGGTCTTGGCGACGTCGGCGCGCGTGCGAATGGCGTTCGGCGGCCGTAAGTCCGGGCCGGCGAGATCGGGGAACAGGTCGCGCGCGGTGTCCGGGTCCTGCAGATTTTGGGCGTCGTTGAGAAGATTGTTGCCGACCAGGTCGCCGATGTAGGGCACGGCCCAGCGGTCGCAGGTTTCGATGAAGAAGTTGTCCCAGAGCTGCTGTATGTCGGCGTAAACGATGTCCGACTGCCCGGCGACGAGCCGCAGTAGGCCGCGCAGCGGAAATCCTTGCTGCTCGTCGCGCTCGCGATAGACGGCGGGCATCAGATTGTAAAGCCGGTCGGGATCGCCAATACCATTGCTCATAAATGCCTGCTACTCCGGCAGCCCGCCGGCGGTCACGATCTGAATGTCCTCGGCCGGCGTCTCCAGGAACGCGATTTCGGCGGGCAACACCGCGGGCGGCGGCGGGCCGGGATTCGGCAGGGCCGCGAAAATGCGGAGGCTCCGCTGCACCGGATCGGCGGTGGCGCCACGGCTGGTGAGAAACGCCGGCGTCCGATTTTTGAACTGAAACAGATTGATATCGACGGAGTCGACGCCGGGCGCCTCCTGCAACACCCGGTAGATCTCGCTGACCGCCAGCGGTTCGCCGAACCGGAGTGCGTCGAACGAGAGCGCGTCCAACAGCGCCGCCCGCACCGCGGCGGCAACTTTCCTGGCGATACGCGCGGGATTGACGCGAACGGTGGCGCTCACCACGACTGGCACAGGCACGAAATTGGCCAGCAGCAGGATGTGGTTGGGATCGCGCCCGGCATTCAGGCTGGCGTAAATGCGGGCCAGATCGGCCTTGGTGAAGAGTTGACCCTTCTGGGCCGCGATGGTCAGATGAATGATACGCGTTTCGCCGTTCCAAACCCAGGTGGCGAGCGCCTTGGCCACCTCGCCGGACGCGCGCGCCAGGTCCTCGAAATCCGCCAGCGACACGGCGCGTCCGAACGTGCGCACCGTGGTCGGCGCGTTCTGCCGCGCCTGCGCAAGCGACTCCGGATCCGCGCCGCCGGTGGCCGCGGCGGGGTTCGTCACGGACTTCAACCCCACCGGCAGATCGAGCGGGGAGCGAAGGGACAGCGGCAGCACGCGACCTTGAAGGCCAGAGCCCTGCCGGTAATCGGCCAGGACATTTCCGCGGCCGGAAGGCAAGCGCGCTCCGGTGGCGCCGTCGCCGAAGCCCACGGTGACCGTCCCGTCATCCGCCAGCCGCGTCGTATAAACCTGATCGGTGGGCGCCTTGCCGAAGAGCGTCGGGGCCTCGGACCAGAGCACGTCGCTCACCAGCACTCGCAGCGTCGACTGCGCGCCGCCCGGCCCGGCGCTGGGCGTATAGGTCAGCGGCTTCTTCTCCAACTCAAACTTCTGGAACGGTTGCGACAGGTCGCCATCGCCCATTACCTCGCCGGCGACAGTTTCGCCGTGACTCGCCTGCGCGATATTGCCGAGCAGCACGGCGGAGGCGGGATCGAGGCGGAAGGCGGAGTCGGGGTGAATCGCAATCGCCAGATACTCCTGCACCCTAGCGCCGGGTATCCCGGGCAGGATCAGGAGACGCGACCCCAACGGAAGCACCTGTGCGCCCGAGAAGTACGGACCCACGTCCGCCGCTTGCAGCGCGCTTTGCAGCAGGCTGGCGGCGGCGGTTGGGTTGCCCGGTGTGGCGCCGAGGCTGACCGTGAAGGGTCCCGACGGTCCGATGGCGATGGAGAACTGGCGCAATGGATTGGAGAGCACGATCGGCGACGGCAATGGGCCGGAGAGCAATGTCACCACGCGGCGCGAGCCGGGCGCCGCCAGTCCCAGCGTGACAGCGCTGTTGGGATCGCCGGCAGTCGGCGTGACGATCACATCGGCGCCCGGCACGCCCGCCAGAATCTGCAGGCGGCTGCCGACCGTCAGGACAATGCTATGCGCAAATTCCGGGACCGCGGGCGCGGAGCCCCCCAGCATCGCCTGAAGCTGTGCCGCCGCTTGCGCGGGGGTGGCGGGCGCGAAAGGCAGCTTGATGGTGCGCGCCGGCAGCGACCCGACGGTCACGCCGATCTCCGGTTTGGCCGTTTGGAACGTGAGGGAGGCCGGCAGCGGCGCCGAGATCAAGCCCGCCACGGATTGCCCGGTCTCCGGATCGAGCTGCAATGCGGACGCGGTGGCGGGATCATCGGCCGTGGCCTCGATGTGGACGTCAGTCGCGACAATGGCGGCAGCGGTGACCACCGCAGCGACAGGACCCTGCGCGCCATCGAGCAGCAGCAGCTTGCGCCCGGCATCGACCGTTGGCAGCGGGAGCAGCCCGCCGGGAGTGTAGGCGTTCTTCTGAATGGTGCGGCCGATCTCGGCCGTTTGCGCATCCACCCGCCGCGCCGGAATATAGAGGGTCGCGCCGGCCACCGCATCGCCGTACCGGTATCCCCAGAATCGGATCGGCGCGCCCTTCAGTTCGTGGACAACCACCTGGCGGCGATCGCCGATGGAAGGAGCGGGCACGATGGTGAGTAGCGTGACCGTGTCCAGAACGGGCGTGGTGGTTGAACCGGGCGCGAGGAATTGGGCCCGCCCCTGGCTGACCGCTGTCACCGTCACCGGCGTTTGCTTACCGGGCTCGGAGATCAGAAGCTCGGTCCCGGCGGCGATGCCTTCATACTTGGCATCGAGCTCGATCCGGCCTCCAGGCAGGGGAGGGTAGGCATAAGTCGTGAACTTTCGCTGTGTCCAGATGAAGTGCCCGGGTGGGTTCTCCACCGGCTCCATGTACGACGCGGGTGCGTTGTGGCCGAAGATGCGGAAGGTCCGCGCGGCGGCGGCGACGGGCGACTGCAGCGTCCAGTTTGGGTGCTGCACCGGACCGCTCCACGTGAGCACGACGCGATCCTCATCGACCCGCAGGCTGCGGACGGCGAGCTCTTCCATTTCGGTCCCCGACCAGACCAGCAGGCGCGTATTGGGATTGAGACTGGCCGCGGCGTCGAGACCCTCGGGACCCGGCGCCAGAATCGCCGACGTGGTTCCGGCCGCGAGGGGGTTGACGCCCACCAGTGCGGGAACAACCCGCACGCGGTTGAGGAGGCTATCGGCCGAAATCGATTCGAGCGTTTCGAAAATCTGCGGCTTCTCGGAATCGCTGGGAACGCTCTGCACGCGCAATCCCACCGGAATGACGAGCGACGCATCCTTATCGAGCGTGAACGCCAGCAGCGTGGCCGCGGCCACGCCCGGCCGCAACTGGTAATCGAGCAGCCGCGCCATCCGCAGCACGGAATCGCGCAGGCGCGCGGTGCGCAGGAATCCTTCGTTGGCGATCCGCTCCTGGTAGAACGTCAGGATGTCCGCGACCGTGGCCCACATGTCGATCAGGGTGATGGCGTAGTCATCGTCGCTGCGCGTCTGGAGGGCGGAGAGCGCGGGCGTGCGCGCGATCCGCTGGAGCATCGACAGGCGGAAGGTTCCGTAGGTGCCCGCGCGGAACACGATCGCGGACAGCCCCGGCCGGTTGGTCACCTCCAGCGGCGTTTGCGGAGGGAGCGCGCAGCAGCCACAATTCTGGCTTGTCATTTGCCGCCTCCCGCTGTAATCCGGATGACGCCGTTCTCCTTGAAGTCCGGGTCGTTGTCCAGCCGCGCGATTTCCCAGGAGCCGATGGGCAGGATGCCGGAGGCCAGCTCTCCATTGGCGGTCTTGCCGAAGCGACGGAAGATCGTCACGAAAACCGAGAGCACTCCTTCGACCGACTGGATGGCGTCATAGATCCGGCTGAGATAGACCGGCTGGCCGAAGGTGAAGTTTCCGGGATCGAAGAAGCCGGTGGATCCATCGGGATTAGGACCGTTGCTCAACGCGAGCCGCACCGTCTCGACCACGTCTCCGCGGAAGTAGTCCGGCTTGACGCACAGCTCGAAGGCGAGCTCCAGCGGAACGTACTCGGCGGAGCGGATCTCGAGATCGTAGCCGGCAAGCTTGTAGGTGGTGAGGAATGCGCGAACGCGTGCGGCCAGTGCCGGGGCGAGCCGTGTCCGGCCGCCGCCGAGCGTGATGAGATCGTCCGGGTCGCGCGGGTCGACACCCACGAACACCGTGTACCAACTACCGGTCCAGCGGAAGCTCGCCACCGCGCCGGCGACTTCCGGAAGCTTGCGCGCGGCGGCGGTGTAGTCCGCCTCGACGACCGCGCGGAACTGCTCCGCCCGAAATGCCGCGGGCGCCAGTTGGCGAACCTCCTCGATGGTTTCGGGATCGATTCCACCCTGCGCCGGCAGCGGATTCCGCGCCCGCTGGATGGCAGGCCAAAGCGGCGCCGCGGTTGGTTGGACGGCATGCGCGAGCGATTCGGCGCCCACGTTGCCGGCGCGCCCATTACCCACGCGGTAGACGGCGGTGAAGCGGATGGCGCCGGAAGGCCGCTCGCCATATTCATCGTCGCCGAAGCGTACCGTGGGACGGCCGTCGTCGCCCACCTCGACCGCGAAATTGCGGGAGAATTCGCGGCTGTTCAGCAGATCGGGCGCGGGTTCCCATAACTGGTTGGGCTCGGCCGGAAAGTCGATCAACAGCGCGATGGCGGCGTGGGTCTGCCGCACGGAGCACGTCAGATCGAGGCGCGGCGTAATCACCGTAGCCGTGAGCGGATCGTAAGAGACCGAGGCGGGCTGACACTGCATGGTGAGCGGGCCGTTCGAGAGGCGGAACCGGAAGATGCGGTCGGCGGGGACTGGAGCGAGCGGCACGAATTCCTCGCGAATCGTGCGGCCGTGATCGGCCAGCACCAGGTTGCCGCGCGCGACGGAAATGTTCAGCAGCGGCGGCTGCCCGGGAATCGCCGCAGAGAGGCACAACGGAAAACGCAGGGCATCCACGCGCCGCCACGTGACGCGCAGCAGCGGCAGAGGGTTATTGCCCGGCTGGAACACCTGAAGCGCTCCGTCCGCCGTCAGCACGTCGCGGTACGCGGGGTCGCCCGTCACTTCGGGACGCACATCCTCCAACAGCACGACCTGGCGATGAGTCCGGTCGGCATCGGCCGGAGCGCCCGTCTTGGGCCCGGCCACCTCTTCCAGCAGCAGGAAATCTCCCGCATCGAGGACGGGCAGCGAGGCCTGCCGCGGGCCGGGCCCGGGCGCCAGTGTATAGAGGTAGGCGATGCGCGACCCTTTCGGCAGGCAGCACTCCAGATTGCCCCAGGTGTGGATCAGGATGGTGTTGTTCTCGGGGTGGACGTCGAGCGGAAAGGCGGTCTCGAAGACACGCACCTGCGTCAGCGCAGGGTCGCCGTCGAAGGAATCGTCGGGCAGGCTCGCCTGTGGAATCACCACGCCGGGGACCGCGCTTTGGCCGCGCAACGGCGCCGTGATGCGGCTCAGGATGCGGGTGTGCATGGGGACGGTGCCGTTGCTCCCGGCTTGCAGATGCACGAACGCCCAGGCGTTGCGGCCGTCGTGCATCGCATAGTCCACCAGCCGCGCGTGCTTCTTGGCCGAGGGCCGCTGCCGTGCGGTGTCGAGGTACGCCTCGTTGGCGACGGCGTCCTGAAAGTAGCTGAGGTGGTCGCCTTCGTAGGCGAGCAACTCCAGCAGAGCGATGCCCAGGTCAGCGGGATTCCGCTCCAGCCAGTTCGGGTTGAGCTGGGGGATCAGGTCGATCAGCAGACGCCGGAAGCTGGAGTAGTCCTTCGCCATATAGTCGATGGCGGGCTCGGCCGGCGCATCCGGCGGGCAGACCTGGGGCTGCCGGCAATCGAAGTCCACCGGACATCCGGCTTTGAAATTGATGGGCGCGATGGAGAACTGAAGATCCAGCGCGGCGACGGTCTGCTTCCGGTTGCTATCCGGCTGGAGCTTCCAGCCCAGCGCGAGATAGTAAGTCGAGCAGTCGCCTTCCTCGCTGACGGCGATCTCCAGGCGATTGCCGGCCAGGCTTGCCTGCAGCGGCACGATGCCCACGATCCGCGCCCCGCCCTGGACCGTGATCAGCGCGAGGTTCGCCGGAAGCGTGAGTCCGTAGGCGCCATCGGGATTGGAATTGGGCGGATTGGGCAGCGGCTTGAGAAAGGTGACAACCAGGACGTGCGGGTTAAGGGCCAGGGGACGTCGCTCGTACTCCACGAAGTCGATCCCATTCAGGACCGGATGATCGAGAATGGCGGCGCGACGTTGCGAATCGCGGCAGACGGGACCGATTTCGACGACTGATGGCATAGGTGTCCTCTACACGACTCCGGTGGGAGTGAAGACGTCGCGGCGGCTCCCCCCGCCGGACCGCTTGCTGTACGTAACCGCGACGATTAGTTGCGAGTCGACCGCATCCACCTGCACGCCTTCGACGGAGATTACCGGATCGAGCCAGCGCTGCAGCGATCCCTGCACCAGAAACTGAGTGGCGACGGCGAGGGCACCGCTATTGGGCGCGAAGACGAACTGCTTGAGGCCGCAGCCGAAGTCGGCGCGGTTGACGCGCTCTCCGGGATTGGTGAACAGGACCTGGAAGATCATGTCGCGGATGTGATCGTCCTCGAGGGTCTCCGCCGTTCGCCCGCGGCCGTCGATGTGAAACGGAAAGTCCAGGAACAGCGCCATACTATGTCCTCACCTGAATCGCCGGGTTGGTTTTGACGTGGATTGGGCCCACGTGGAAATCGATCTGCAGGGCGGCCTGCTTGCTCGCCAGGTGGCTGATCACGCCCTGCGCGATCGCGATGAACAGCTTGCGGCGGTCGTCCACCACCTGCTGCGGCGCCGTGGGCAGTGGACCAGATAGCGCGTTCAGGGCATCTTCGATGGCTTGCGCCATGCTGTCGTTGAAATCCGTCAATGTGCCGGCATAGAGTTGGGTCGCCATCGGATTCTCCTATCCGCACTTCACCTTGAAAGAGAGCAGGCTCGGCGTCGCCGGCGGGAAGGGCGGCACGGGCGGCGCCGGCGTCACCGGCAGGATCCCCAGCGCCAGCTCCCCCGGATGCACGTGGGCGTTGAACATCGCCACCAGTTGATTCAGATACGTGAGCAGGTTGTCGCCGAACACCAGGGGATGGGGAGCGCCCTGCACGAGCTCGATCTGGGGCGCTTCCACCACCACTTTGGTGGTGGCCTGCACCGTGATCTGGCCCGGCTGCACTTCGATCCTGATGAGGTTGTTGCCGCCGGAATCGCTCAGGCTGATGGTCTTGCCGCCGTCGTTGAGCGCCAGCAGCAACCCGTCGGCGGTACGGATGATCTTGCGCGAGGGCTTCGTGTCCGATCCGCTCTCGTCTTTAGGTAACTGCCCGTCGCCCCACCAGCAGCCGCTCCAGATCGGGCGGGAGACATCGCCTGCCTCGACCTCGATCCACACGCCCGCGCCGGGGTTGGGAACCATGTAGACGCCGACGCTGTCCCCGGCATACGGCGCCGCCGGCAGCGCCCATCCAGTCACGGTATCCTGAAGCACTTCGGGCACGGAGGCTTTGATCCTCCCCATGTTGAGCGGATCCTGGTTATCGGTGACCCGGCCGCGGAACTTCCCGAAGAACCGGGCGTTCGGTTGGGAGTGCAAAAGGTCGGTCACAGTTTCGGGAGCCATCGTCGATTCCTCTCAGGCCGTTGAGGCATTGCTCTGCACAAACGATTCCGTGCCGGACAACCCCAGGGCGTTGCGGCGCAGCGTGAAGTTCTGCTTGTACGAATCCGCCGTCAGCACGTGGTGCACGCTCTCCACGTAATACGTTCCGCTGAACTGCTGACCGGCGCCGCGGACCATCACCGGCCGCTTGGCCCGCAAGATACCGCCGAACGCCACCGTGTTCAGCTCCCCCTGCGCCGTGATCGCCTGCGACGACTGGTCCACCAGCGCCTGCGCATACGCCTGCAATTCCCCGGTGCGCGCCAGTCCGGTGCCGCTCGGCAGCAGACGGCGCGGCTGCTGCGCCGACAGCGCGCCGGTTCGTCCCAGCGTCGATTGCCTGGCGTTGGCCACCTGCGACTGCTGACTGTCCTGGCTCTGCACGTCCAGATTGGTCGCCTGCGCGGTGGCGGGCCGCAGCATATCGAAGCTGGCGTTGAACGTGTTCACGTTGGTGGCGTCGCGCATGTTGACGGAGAGCACGCCCTGCGGCGGGTCCTTGAGCCGTTGCGCATGAAAGTGGCCCTCCACAACGCCCGTCCTGCCGTTGGTCTCCACGTAGCATTCGAAACCGTTGCGCTGCGCCAGTTGCTGGAGGAACTGGATGTCGGTGCCCCGCTGGATGAGGGTCTGCTCGTTCTCCTGCCGCTTCCATTTCGTGACGTCGACCACCGGCGTGAATTTGTAATCCGGCGACGCGAAGATCGCGTTCGCCACGTCGCTATCGGCCATGTTCGGCCACGGCTTCACCTTCTCCTGGAGGTTCATCAGCACCGAAGGATCCATGGCCACCACGTTGAGCATCGAGGAGCCGGGCTGATTGGCGAAATTGGCGCTCGTCTCCGTCACATAGGCGCTCATCAACGTCTCGGATCGCAAGTTTCCCACCGACACCGAAATCCGGATGTTGCGCAGCCGGCTGAACACGCTGTCGTCGATAAACGACCAGCCGGAGCAGCCATCCTTGATGCCGATCACGACGCGCAGGCGCATCATGTCCGCCATCGCCGCGTGATCCTCGACTTCGATCTGCTGGATGGCCTGGAGCAACTCCTGGCTCGCCGGAGCGCCATCGATCGTCAGTGTGAAGGTGACCGCGGGCACGCTGTTATCCCTCCGACGGCGGAATCAGAATGACACGTCCCGTTTCCGCCACCAGGTCGTCCGGCCAGGTGGCGCGATTGGCGTCGCCAATCAGCCAGAACAGTTCGGGATCCTGGTAGATGCGCTGGGCGATCTGGTCGAGCCGTTCTCCCTGGCCGACGACCACCGCCGCCGTAGCGTTCGTCTCCGCAATGAAGCGGACCTTCTTGAACCGGACGGTCTGGCCCGCGGCGTTGGTGATGCTGTCGGTCGCGACATTTTCGTAGCGGCTGCCTTTGAAAAACACGGGTCCTCCTCTAAGCGGGAATTAATCCGCGGATCGTGCTGGCGGTGGATCCGATGCGCACCAGCCGCGCCAGCGACTCCTTCTGCGACTGGTACGCGATGTACGCACCGAATCCGATGGTGTCCTCTTTGAGCTCCATATAAGTCAGCACCCGCATCCCGAGATCGACCTTCGCCTGGATCGGATTGAGCTTCGGATCGAACGCCTCCTCGGTAATGGCGAAGCTGGTCAAGCGCACCGGAACGACGCGCGATTTTCCCCAAACCAGCAGCGTCAGGGGCAGGTCGGCGGGGCAAACCTGGACCTTGCCGGCCTGCGCCAGATTGCGATTGAGCAGCACCTGCGTGCTCGGCGGGTAGAGCAGGAGTTCGAGCGCGGCCAGCGCCGGATGCAGCCCGTTAGCCGCGACTTCGGGATTCTGATCCGGCTCCTCGAGTTGGTCCGCCGCGTCCAGCACCACCGATAGAGTGATAGTCTCGACCGGCGGCCCGAGCACGCGGAACGAATCTTCGCGCGAGGCGCCGACGTCGCTGGGCTCGGGCGGCGCAGCCCGGTTGGCCAACGACCGGCTGAGCTGTTCCGCGTTGTACTGAAATGCGATGACGCGCGGCGGCGGCCCCGGCTTCTGGGAGTCGTAGACCACCAGGGCGCCTTTCAGCAATCGCGGGCTGCGGGGGAATTCAGAGGGCATAAGTTAGCTCAGCGGATGTCAACTTTCGTCGACGCACATTTCCCTCTTTTCGCGAGTGGCAGCTCCATATTTCACCTGTCGACATCGATCACCGTAGGGCTGGACGAGCACGGGCAACAGCCCCAATGGAAACTCAACTGCCGATCCACCGGACGCGATGGATTGCCACCAAGCGCGGGATCTGCTTGACTTGAGTCCAAGCAGTTGGCCAACGTGGCGGGGTTTGGAGTAAACATAGATCCTGGTAACGCCGCAACATTATCGCGATAGACCGCGTGACCCGTGATGCTCACATTGCCGGATGTGCAGTTGGGCCAGTTCGTAGACCAAGTATCTGTGGTAACGCACGAAGTTATCGTGTCCGTGCCAGGTGCAACGCGCCAGGCTTCGAAATAGTGCAGCGGACTTGGAAGATTGTTAATCGCCATCGCGGTGTCTGAGCAGTCCTTGACGTCCCAAACAAATGTAATTTCCTGGAGGATGAACCCACCGTTCGTGGCATCCGAATTCCTCGATAAGTTCCATGTAATGGTCCTTGACAGATTGCCGCAGCCTCCGTCATTTGTTACCATCACTCCCGCGGTCAACTGTGGTACGACCGGCCGCGAAGCACCGGGTTTCCTTTCCAATACCACCGCCCGGCGTTGTGCGGCGGGCCCCGGGGTGGCCCCATGCTTCAGGAGCGGACGCTCAATTTGGTCGTGAGAAGCTCCAAACGCTTCCAGATCCGCGGCAACGCGCACCGCTCGGGCACACGACAGGTTGTCGTTTATGTCTGGATCTCCATCCATACTGGCGAAGCCGTGAACCCGAACTTTGTCGCTGGTCGTCATTGAGTCGGCGAATGCCTCCACGACGGATATCGCCCCAGGCCGGTACGTGTCGCAGTTTACGTCGAATAACACGCGGTCGCCAGGCGGATCGTCGTGGTTATCCATGCAGTCGGTGGGTTCGCCGATCGCACGCCCGCATGTTCGCTGTACCAACTCCGGGCCGCCGCCGGTTTGTTGCACGACGTGAGTTAGCTCGTGAGCGAGAAGACGGCGGCCACCGCAACTATCCGGCGCATATTGCCCCGCACCGAATACGATGTCCCGCCCCACCGTGTATGCCAGCGCGTTCACTTGTTTCGCCGATTGCGCCGCTTGATCGCCGGTGTGGATGCGAACGTCTGAGAAGTCGCGCCCAAAACGGGGCTCGAAGAAGCCGCGGGCCGATGGAGGCAGGTTGTGTCCGCCACTCCGTCGCACCGCGCCAATCTGTTGACCTGCCGCTGGCGGCACTTCGGGCGTGCGGCCCGGAACTTCCTTGGCATTGAACTCCTGATCGTCATCCGAGTTCGCCTGTTTTTCCTCTTCGCAATGCGCGCACAAACGCAGCAGCAGCGACGGGTTGGCGTCCAGGCCCGTAAACTTCTGCGCACTTGCGGGATCGGGCATTCGCATGACGGCATCCGCGACGTGGTCCGCCTGCTGCTCGAAGCGGTCGCCGGGCCGATTTACGGTGAGCTTCGTCTGAATCATCCGGCGCTGCACCGACTGGTTGCTCGCCGCGGGCAGGGGCCTTTGCGCAATACTCTCCCTAATGCGTCCAACCCGTAACGGGCCGGACGGCTGGCTGCTTCGACTAGATATGCGCTCCGCGGAAGGCATGCGCCTAGACCCCTCCCCCCTTCACCGCGTTCCCCACCGACCGGGTCACCTCACGCGCCACCGACGCCGGGATCCGTTCGCCGACCGCACCCGTAACTCCGGCGTCACGCAACGCACGCAGCAGTTCCGCTTCGATAAGCGCCTGGGCGGGCGCGCCCGTCAGCACCAACTCGTCGATCTCGATGTGGTGTTCGCGTTCCTTCATCTCTTCATCCCTCGATAATGCTCCCCGAACTCCGCCTCCGTCAGAAGTTTGTCGATCTTTGCGTACTCCCGCCGCGCCGCCCGCAGCACATGGTCCATCCCGATGCTCGCCTCCTCGCCCGCCGCCAGGAACGCGGCGTTCAGCGCGATGTTGCGGATGTTGCCGCCGGGGATCTCCAGCCGCGAGAGCGCATCGAAATCCAGCGACCCCAGCGGCGCCTGCGGCGGAAAGACCTTTTCCCAGATCAGCCGGCGATGGCCAAAGTCCGGGAAGGGAAACTCCACCAGGAAGCGCAGGCGGCGGAGGAATGCGCGGTCGAGCGCCGAACGGCGGTTGGTGCAGAGGATCGCCAGGCCCCGGTAGTCCTCCATCCGTTGCAGAAGATAATTCACTTCGATATTGGCGTATCGGTCGTGGCTGTCCTTTACCTCGCTGCGCTTGCCGAACAATGCGTCGGCTTCGTCAAAAAACAGAATCGCGCCGGTTTGTTCGGCGGCCTCGAACACGTTCCGCAGGTTCTTTTCCGTTTCGCCGATATACTTGCTGACGATCCCGGCGAGATCGATCCGGTATAAATCGATCTTCAGGTGGTGAGCCAGAATCTCGGCGGCCATCGTTTTCCCGGTCCCGCTCGGGCCGGTGAACAGGGCGCTGATTCCGCGGCCACGCGGCAAACGCGCGCCGAATCCCCATGTCTCGTACACCCGTGGACGCGCCGCCACCTGATCGGCGATCTCCCGCAATTGGCGCCCGGCGTCCTCGGGTAGCACGATGTCGTCCCAGCAGTAACAGGGCTCCAGCCGCCGCGCGAGGTCCCCGAGTTTCCAGCCCACCTGCTCCCGGCAGGCTTGCCAGAGATCCTCCGCTCGCACCGCGGTCTCACCAGGCGCCCGCCGCTGCGCGGTCGCAACCGCCGAGTTCACTGCCTGTGGAATCGCCTCCGGCGCCAGGTCGAACTGTTGCACGATCGCTTCCACCTGGCCATCCACGGCATGCGTCACTCCCTCGAGCGATTTCGTCCACAGAGCCCGCTGTGCGGCCGTGTCGGCCTTGGGAACCGCGATGTGCAGCGCACGGCGCGAGGTCTGCCAGCGGTCACGGCTGCCGACGAACAGCAGGCCGCCCGATCGCTCGATCCAGTCGCGGGTAGCCGCTTGCAGCGCGCGTTCGCCCGCGTCGATATCGCTCACATCCAGATAGATCGCGATATGGGACAAGATTGTCTCGCGCTCCAGTAAACGGAGCATCTGATGCCGGTCGAGTTCCGCCGCCGGCAGGCTCTTCACGTCAAGCGCGCAGAGCTGGAGTCCCAGACAGGAACAAAATTCGCGAGCGATCGTCTGCTTCCCCGACACGCTGGAACCGTTGAGGAGAAACACCGGCCACGGCTCACCCGCAGGCACGGATTGCGCCCACCGCGCCAGGCCGTCGGCGATCTCGCGATGCGCGGACGCCGCCGGCAGCGGCGTCACGGGCCGGAGCAGATACGCCACGCTCTCATCCAGCGAGTTGACGCCTCTGATGTAATCCGCTACCCGCTCCTCGATGCGAAGAGGCCGCTGCGAGAGCGGCAGTGTGGCCGGCACGTCGACGGTCGCGATCAACCGGAAACGCCGCAGCGGGGCGCCGGCTAGAAATGCCAGGCGGCCCGCGTCGCGTTCCGCGGAGTTCGCGCACAGCAGGCTCAGGGCAAGCTGCGGCGTCACGAAGCGCGCGTGCGCATCGTCCTGCGCGTAGGCGCACAGCCACGGAAACGCGGGGTCTTCCTCCAGCGACCAGCACAACAGCAGGACATCGCGTTCGAAGGGCTGAAGACCGAACTTGCGTGCCAGGACCTCGACGGACGGCATGCCGCCGCTCTCCTGCAGACGCTGGCGGCGCTGCGCCAGGTCCGCTTGGAGCGCGTCCAGCGTCCGGCTGATTTCGGCCGACTCCGGGTCTTCCTGGTAAAACTGAATCTCGGACTCCATGCTTTCGCCTGCCAACAGCCGGTCCGCATACGCATCGCTGATCACCGCGCCCTGGTTTGGGCCCAGCGGATCCTGTTGCCACTGGCGGCGCAGCCAGCGCACCTTTTTCTCGAAGAGCAGCCGGAGGCGGCGCAGTTCCGCGCGCAGGTAGGCCTGGTTGGCTTCCGCCCACGTGCCCGCCGCCGCACTCGCCTGTACCTGCTCGATGGCCGCGCTCATGTCAGTTGAAACACCACGTCTTCCAGACTCTGGGAGCCGTTGACCATGGCCCGAACCTGGTAGAAGCCGGGCCCGAGCGGCGGCGTCGTGAGAGTCAGGGCGGTCAACGGCACCTGCAGCGACGTGTCCGTCGGGATTGCCCACGGATCCCCCGGACCCGGCTCCTGCACCGGGATCGAGACATCGCCAACGATGATCACGCTCTTCGAGGGAGGCTGGTAGAGACGCCGTCCGTTGACGGTCAATAGATCCGCCACGCCGCCAAGCGCCGGGACGACTCCCGATACCTCGGGCGCGAGCATGAACACCGATTGGTTCGACAACTGGCGGCGGCCGTCCAGCACCACCACGCCGTTATCGAGCCCGCCCTGCACCACCTCGGTCGCATGCAGCGTCTGCACCTCCACGGTCTGCGCGCCCGGCCGCAAGCGGTCATCCACGGGAATGGGCCGCACCACCGGATGGCCGGCATCGATCGGATACGTGTCGTCGGGAATCTGGATGCGGATCTGCCCGTCCGAGAAAGGCTGCACGCCGACCGGTTCCAGGCCGCCCAGTTTCACCCAGGTCTGCGCCGCGCGGAAGTTCCGGCCTTCGATCGTCAGTTGCTGCAAGACGTGTGCGCGCGTATCGCCGATCGCCTCGCCGGGCAAGACCGGCGTCCGGTACACGGCGTCGATCTCCGGCCGCTGCGCGATCGCGATGTGAATGCGCCGGGTTTGCACCGGGGCCGCCAGCGTCTTGAGGCGGCGGCTCTCGATCTGCACCACGCTGACCGAGTACGCCGCCGAGAGACGGTACGGGCGTGTCAACGCCGTCCAGACCTTGGAAAGGTCTTCGAGACTGATCGGGTCGAGCGAGAGCTTGACCTGCTCAAACTCGCCGCGCAGGCTCTGGTGGAGAATCGTCTGGCCGGCGGGCGCCTGGATGGTGACCAGTTGTTCCGTGATGATCGGATGATCGTGGAAGACGCGCATGGCGCCCCCGAGCAGAAACTGCGACCGGGTCTCATTGACGACGCCATGGTCGTCGGTGGCGCCATAAGCGGTAACCAGGTAGTGCAGCACCAGGCTGAGCGGCGGATGACCGTATTCGCTGGGATGGCCCTGCCCGGGAATCATCTGGTTCTTCAGCGCGGCGTTTTCCGTGACGCGGTACAGGAACAGATTGACCCGCGGTTTTTCATAAAGCGCGGCGTCTTCCGCTTGTGGAATGCTCACAGTCACCTGAAGGTCCGTCCGTGACGTGCCCTGCGGCAGTTCCATGCGATCGCGCAACAGAGTCTGCAACGTCGCGCTCACCCCGCCGA